>WLWG01001009.1_pt1 | contig 27144 bp, 32 predicted proteins | sample 6712871 | NCBI WGS metagenome assembly WLWG01 (sample SAMN12718693, study PRJNA515312) | sponge metagenome | isolation source: marine sponge | host: Mycale hentscheli | place: New Zealand: South Island, Marlborough, Capsize Point | collected 2003-05-01
GATGAGATTCTTAAAAACGCTAAGAGTATTAATCAAATGAAAGAGCTTTTAGCTGAAAATAAGTTCACTTACGATAACCGATTCTCTCTTAATCAGATTGGTGATCCAGGTGATGCTATTTATGAAGCTATTGAGTATTGGGCTGGTATATCTTCTTCTACTGGATTTACTATCGATACTTCTAACATTACTTTTATTATTACTTCTAATATTCGTCTTCCTTACGATTCTACTGCTGAGGAAATAACTGAGAAAGCCGGTGGTATTGATACTGCTAAATCTATTCGTGCTCGTCACTTAGCTGCTATTCGTGGCCGTTGTGAGGTAAAAGATCTAGATATGACTATGGAAGAGAAATGGGGTAACCTAGCTTCTGTATGTCTTGAAGACGGTGCTTGTAAAGACTGTGCTAATGAGGAAGAAAAGATCTTTATCCTTAATTACATTTGGAATAATTGGGATAATATGAAAGAGACTTCTATTCGTACTGCTGAGAAAATGGCACGTACGCTTAAACTAGAAGGTGCTGAAGATATTGTTGATGCTTTTGATGCTGATTACTTAAAGTAATGGAACAGGATAAACTACAAAGCCTATTGGATTCTCTAGATGAGGGTCTTTTAGGTAAGTCTCAAGCATATTGGACTAGGAGGAATAACTTAGAATTAGCACTGCAAGTACGTAAAACTTTTCCTAAAGAAGAAATACTATCTTGGCATAATAAAGTAGACCGTTCGGCTATGAACAAAAAGACTAATGCTTCAAGAAAAGCTACTTCAAGAAAAAGAGCAGAAGAAAGAGGTCAACTAAAACCAGTTGCTGCTTATAAAGATGGTGTTTTATTGAAAACTTGGCCTTGCTTAAAAGATGCTGCTAAGGAGTTAAATGCTAATGTAGGTAATTTAAGAGGAGCAGTAAACGGGAAACAAGCAACCGCTGTTGGGTATGTTTGGAAATATATTGATTAAAAGTTGCCTAATCGAAAATTAGTTCTTATATTATAGTATAGATGGAGGATTTTTAGTAATACATTTTACCTCCTTTTATTTCCAAGTGTTAAGGTTTTTATTCCATAATTTTTCCTTAACAGTTTTATTTAGTCGAAGATTGGGTCGTAGTTGCTGCTGCGGCCCTTTCTATTTTTTATCTCTATAGAAGAGTTTCTGGAATAATAGCTTACCTACCATACCGGCAAAACCACCGACAATACCTAAAAGTAATGCCATTGCTATATCGTAAATTGGTGCTGTCATTGCCACTGTTAAAAATGATCCTGAGAAAAACGAGAGTTTAGTATCGAAATCCATTTACTTATTTTATGATTGTACTAGCCTGTCAGAGAAAAACCCTTCGATGCTATATCCAGTTAATGTTCCATTTTTTACCAGTTTCCAAACGTCTGGTGATTCTATTTGATATGTCATCATCCAGGTACCTGCTGGGTAATCTAATCCCATAGTTCTTGACTTATCGTTTTTTGGATCGTCTATAATCCAACTTTCGATTGCATATCCATCAACCGGTGAATCAGGATCGTGTTCTAGATTTACTTTATCTAGTAACTTATTCTTCATCATTTTATTAGCAATAGCTTTTACAGTCTCTTTGCTAAAATAAACATAGTAAGGATTCCCTTCATCATCTACCCTCAAGATCAATTTATCAGGTATCATAGCTGGTCCACTTACTCTCATTAAATCGCCGTCTACTGAGAATGTATGTTTAGAAAATTTAGTATTAGGGTTATTCATTTGATCTCCCGTTACTACTCCTAGTAACCCTAAACTGTCTAAAGCACTCTTTTGGTAAACGTATTTCTTTACCCACTTATGTCTACATCCAAAAGAACCTTTGTATTCGAAGATGTCATACATTCCGAATTCATCATTAGCACCTTTGATGGATAGTCTATTAATATCTTCTTTCCTAAATAACAAATCTAACGAAAGTAACTTTTTACAGAAACCTCTAGTTTTGCTATCATTAGGTCCTTCATAAGAATATAGAATCTTATATGAACCATTTGTATCGTTAGTAGGCAGGTCTGGTTTTGCATCAGAAGCAATTACTGAGAAGATACTTCTTTCAATAAACTCCTCTTCACTATAAACCTCTACTGTATCTTTGGATATCCCTATGTCTAAGAGTGTCTCTAAGATTCTCTCTTGAGTACCCTCTGGTAGGTTATCGAATAATTTATCTGCTGGGAGAGACATATCTTGTCTTATTTGTTCTAACTTACGTTGTGCCCATTCTATTCCGGCTGTGCCTCCCCAACAATCCCATACTAATCCTCCACATCCTTCTGAATAAGGTACATCTTTATGTTGTTGGTGTCTTTTAAAAGAAGCCATACGAGCTATAGTTTCTTCTGAGATATTCTCTCTATTAGCTAGTTGATTTGCCCTAGCCCATCCGACTCTAGTGCCGCAATCTCCATCAGGATGGCTATCTCTCCATTCGAGAGCTCTTCGTGCCGCATTAACAGCAGACTCAGGATAGTCATTGTAGGATTCAAACTGGTGGCTAGTTAATTTTTTTTTTACTACTTCTTGAGACATTGTAGCATAACATATAGCTGCTGCTTGTTCTTCATCGTAGCCTTCCTTAATTAACTGAGGAATACATCTGCCTAAGAAGCTATCTTGTTCTTCACCTGGTAATCTATCTACGAATTGTTCTGAGAAAGCATCATAGATTAAACCTAATGCAATAGCATCTTCAACATCTTCTGTATTGAATGCATGAAATCCTGCTTCATGAGCTGGTTGATTCACTAGGGCGATTGCTTCAAACCCTGAGAATAAATCTTCGTCGTTAATCTGTAATTCTACTATGCGCATATTCTAATAAATAGATATTATGACCCTAAGGTTCTCTTACGGTTTAACCTAGCATCTGCCTCTTGAGATGAAGTAACATCTCCTGATAATACATAAGACCTTACTGCTGGTTGTACTGATTCAAATTGTGGAGCTTGTGGAGTTACATTTGTTGGTGCTTGTGTAGGAGCTCCTGCTGACCTACCTCCCATAGAAGGTGCACCACCTGATACACTTCCTCCTCCACCATTTGCTGATGCTTTAATTTGTTGTATACTCTTAGCGGCTGAAGCTACTGCTGTTGCAATACTTAAACCTGCTGATACTGAGTTAATAGCTACCCAAGGCATACCTGCCGTTAATGGAGAAGCTGCTACTGCTTTGGCATTTGCTAATCCTGTAGATGCTACTATCTGTCCAATTGCTGCTGCCTGTGTTGCAATAACTGCACCAATAGCGACTGCTTGATTTTCTCCGGCTATCTCTTTTGCTAGACCTGCTGCTTGAGCTAATAATCCCCATTTAGCATTTTCAATCTGTACTTGAGCTTCTTTGGTTGCTAATCTATCTGCAGTCTCTTTATCTTCTATTGCTTTAATAGCATCTGCTTTAGCTTGCATTTGATCTAAGTCTTGTTGATCAAACTCTGCCTGCATAGCTAATTTAGCTTCTTGCTGACTACGCTTTAATTCATCTGTAGCTAATCCAGCTTCTTCAGCTTTAAGGATTAAGTCATTATAGTATATATCAAGATCTTCTAATGCTTTAGCTCTCTCTTCTGCAATTAAATTAGCCTCAGCATCTCTAATCTCTTTCTTAAGAGCTGCCAATGCTTCTTCTTTAGCTTTAGCTGCATCTAAGTCTGCTTGATCTTGTGTAGCTTTATCAGCTGCTGCTTTCTCTGCTGCCGCCTTATCTTCATTTTGAGACTGAAGGATAAATCCGTCTCTTCTATTCTTAAGAGCTGCTAATTGTTTCTCTGTTTCTGCAATAGCTTTATCTCCTTCTTCAGCTACTGATTCTGGATCAAATATTAATGCAGCAATACCACCAGAGAATTGTTCTTCTAGGTTAGTAGCAGTATCACTAATACCAGGTATATATTCTAATGCAGCTGTTAACCCATCTACCATTTTTAAGATCATGGTAATAGGTAGAGTTAAGAACCTGATAATACCTTGAGCAATATTTTGGTTTCTTTGTGCTGCTTCTACTTGTGCTTTTTTAACCTCTTTCTGAGTCTGTAATTGAGCCTCTAATTGAGTAATGGTTTCGTCTGTTTGTTGTATCTTAAGATCTCTAATCTCTCTTTCTGACTTACCAGATAATTTAAGACTGTTCTCTGAAGCTGAAATAGCTGCGTATTGATCTTCGGAAGCAGTAACCATCTCCTCTTGAGTGGCTAATTGATCCTCCATCTCTGAACTTACTCCTGATACTGAAGCTGTAATCTCATCCCAATATGCTACAATTGTACCTAATGCTACTACTAATAATCCAATACCTGTAGCGGCTAATGCTGCCTTAGCTGTAGTACCAAATAATTTAGTAGCTACTGTTGCAAGGGCTGTAGATTGTTTTAATTGTTTATACCCTTCTGAGATATCTTTTACTCCCATCGCTACTGCAATGGCACTAGCTGCTTTACGTTCAAAATCTCCAAAGACCTCGGATTCTACTCCTATAAGTCCTAAAGCTCCTACTACACCGGCTAATGAACCACCCATTGCCTTAATAGCACCATCGGCAGCCATAAACTTATCCTCTGAGGTAAATCCTTCTGCTGCTTTATTTGCTTTTTCTAGTTCCTTAGTAACCTTCTGAGACTGAGCTGATAATGATTTAAAGGCATCAGACCCTATCTCAACCTGTTTTAACTCTTCGTTAATTCCAGCTAATTCACCTTCTAATGCCGCTAACGACTTAGATTGAACTTGAATGTCTATATTTACTGTAGTATTGGCCATGTAATTAAATATCTATTATTGAGAGTAAAGTGAACGTAGTCTAACTACCTTATTATGTAACATCTGAGAAGGCTGAGACATTAGTAAATCTACATGCCAGTTTAAATCTCCTTCAGGTGTAATTACATTTCTTCCTTGTACCTCTGTTGATGGTGTTTCTGTATTATTAACAAATACGTCTAAAAAGTATCCTTCTACCTGTACTATGAATTGATTAGTTATAGGGTAAACGAAAGATGTACCACCCTTTATCTCCCTTGGAGTCCCTAACGCTCTCACATTATCTACATAGTCCGAATGTATTGTTATATCTATCCATTTTCTAGCAGGCTCTGTAGGGATATGACCGTTAAGAAATCTAGCAAGACTTCCAATTATAACGGCTGTACCTGAGGTTGTTGTATGTATATTATCTAGTATCTGTTCCATATCGTATTTCTTTTATTAAGCCTCACATCCAAAACATCCACCATTTTGTACTTTACTTGCACTACCTCCTTGTGGTACGTATACTCCTGTACCTGCTTCAATACAGATTGTGTAATCTTGATCCAGTCCTAAAGTAATTGAACCTTGACTACCAATACCATCACAACAAGTCCAGTAGAATGTACCTGAATTATTTGAAGCATTAGAAGGATACAATAGACTCCAAGTCTCACAATTTGCCGGAGGTGCCGGAGTAGGAGTAGGTCCTGGTGTTGGTGTAGGTGATGTAGGAGTCGGCGTAGGCGTAGGTACTGGTGGTGGAGTTACAAAGTCTTCTGCAAATACTCCAACACACTCTCCATTAGCTGTACAGATATATACGTTATGAGATTCTTCATCCTGAAATGAATATCCACTTATTGATGTAAGCTGTGATATAGGTATATTAGCCGCTATTAGGTTAGCCGGTAATACTTCTGTATGGTATAGGTCTACTGTTGATATAGTAGGACCTGCTATAGTAGCTCTTAATATTCTATCGATTATTGCCATAGTTATGGTTCTGGTTCAATTATAATAGGTGACGGTGTTGCCGGACTTGGTGTAGGCGTCGGAGTCGGTGCGACCGGTGTTGGTGTTGGTGTTGGCGTTACCGGTGTTGGACTAGGACTAGGTGTTACTGGTGACGGTACTGGACCAATATCATTCTCAACTGTAATCTCTAATTCACATCCTTCTACACATACCTCTGTATCTTCTACTTGCCAGTACTTAGGATATAATTTAATTAATTCTGCCGTTACTACATCTCTGTGAGTAATGTTGAATCCTTTAATTTTATTGATTCTATATGCCTGACCTTTTATTACGATTCTATCGTTAAGGTTTATAGTCTGATATTCGTAAGGCTGGAAGAATAAATCCATTGTTACTTTCTTACTACCTTCCCAGTACAAACTATCTAAGTATGTTCTCCAGTAATTTGCATATGCATCTACTCCACCATTAAAGTTAAATGCTGCATTGCTGAAAGGAGGATAGGTATTGTTAAAGTGTAAATCCTTGGATATACCCGTGATAGCTGGTAACGATGATAGGTTCGATATAGTAGCGTATGTATCTGTTACCTTGATAGAATCATTAGGGTCATGAGCACTAAAGCCTGATGGCTTACCTACATACATTGCTCTACCGGTTGGTATACCTACTGTAGCTTTATATCCAATTCTAGACTTAGGAGTGTAACTCTCCTGGAAGTTATTATTTAACTTGTACAGGTGAGGGAATATAAATCCACTAGTTAAGTCAATATCGTAAGTACCTTCGAAAGGTTTTGTAATGGTTGCTGGATATACCCAATTTACTTGACTACCTAAAATGATAGGTGCAAAGTAATCTCCTACTTTCTTAGTTCCTTGTGATACAGTATTATCTGCTAACAGTCTTAGAGTACCATATTGGAATGTAGGATCTGAATCAATAGTAGCTACTGAGAATCTATCTTTATCTTCTGCATTTTGTAAGAATGTCTCTTTAGGTAAGTCACTTACTGTATGCTCTATTTCTATTCTTTTAGCTTTATCGTACTTAGAGGTCCAATCTTTTATTTGACCGGCTCTCATCCATTCATCGAATTGGTATATCTCAACTGTAGTCTTATTTCCTAATTGAGGAATCATTACTAAGTTAAACTGTGCTAATAATCCCTTAAGTACGTCTATTGACTTAGTCTTAGCCTCCCATTGTAAAGACATATCGACATTAATACTCTCATAGGTCTCTGGTGCTTCCGTACATTTAAACCAAGTACTAAAAGGCAATAAGGTCAACGATGGAGGAGTACCACCACCTATTTGTTCAAATTTGACATATGCTCTAAGTCTAGCTCCGGCAGCAAAGTTTACCTCTGTAGTAACAGTCTGAAAGTAAGGTCCTATGCCTAAAGTACTGCTATAGAATCTAGCATCTTCCTCTAGTACTGTCCAAGAAGCTCCATTCCACCATTGTAATTCTAAAGTTACAACTGAAGGTCTAGCTGCTCCACTAGAAGGATTATAGAATTGTATCTGTGATTGGAATGTATATGTACCCTGCTCTGGTGTAGTATATTCACTAGTACCTGTATTGAAAGCATTTAATGGATCTAATAATTCATTCTGGAATAATACCTGAGCTTCTGTATCAGCGGCATAAGACTGATTAGTATTTTTCTGTACGTCAACTAAAGGAGAAGAATCTGCTGGAGTAATAACTCCTAATTCTTTCTTTGGTTTGTTGAGTATGTATAGATTGTTAAAATCCTCCGTCTCAGTGAATGAACCTGTATAGTTAAATCCTACTTGTTCAAAGATTACATCCAATGTATCCTTTACTCTAATAGCAGGAAGGAATTGTCTTGCATTAGCAGGTGTAGACCAAGAAGACCAAGTACCGTTATTGTCCTGGTTCTCTGTATCTGTAGCAGTAGCTGATCCTGGTTTTAATTCTACTACTGGAGCACTTACATAACTATCATTTTGAGTTCTACCGTAATCTACTACTGGGTAGTAAACTGCTCCTCCTAGTAAAGTACCATCCCATGAATCAACAATAGATCCTGAAGACAATACGTGATCGTATGCTGACCAATCTGCATCTCTAATTAATTTACTTGCTAGAGATTCTTCAAACTGTAATACCTTATCTACTACCTGTACATTGTAGGTTACAAAGCCATCATCACTAGCCACTACTGATAATAACTGTAACGACCCTATTAAGAGTGTCTCTCCGTTAAGTATTACTGAACATGGTAGAGTATTATACATTGCAGGAACTTCATCCTGTGCGACGTCGTATGCATGATTAAAGAATCTGTTAACTAACTTAGTTCCTGGTAAAGAAAACGTTTGAGATCCTATACCAAAGAATTTACCTAACTGCTGACTCTCTACAGTAGACATATCAATACGTAAAGCTACATCATTATCAACCGGTAGGTCGTATGTACTGCCGCTGTATTCTACTCTTAAAATTAAATCTGATATAATCATAATTTACAATCTTGATGCTCTACCTGAAGCGTATTTGTATGTGAATGTGTACTTGAACAGCTTATTTCTTGAGGTACTCAAATTAGCCTTATAACTGGTATTCGTAAATACGATGGGTATAAACTCCTCTCCTTCTTGAATATATACTGTTGGAGATTCGATTAGTTCCTCTAACCAAGTTGCCATTTCTTGAGATACATAGTTTGTATCGATTTCGTACTCATCTTCCGAAGATAAGAAATATTGTGTGTCCCCTCTTCTTTCTATATCGTATAGTGAAGTACTTGTGCTATAGTCTACTCTTGGGAGAGTTACATTCTGTCTCTTTAAGGTACTACTTGTCTTAGTAGGATTAAATACATTATAGTAATCCCAAAAGCCATATCTGTTGATAAAAGCAAATCTTGTGTAGTCATCCTCACAAGGAAAGTCTGTATAAGGTGGTAAGAATATTTTATAATCCGGACCTGAACCATTCCCTACTTTTATAATCGCACATAGTGGATTAGTTTGAAGTGCGGTCGTAACCGGAGTTACAACTCCTGCTGAAAGTATGTTATTAGGACCTACACCTACTGAACCGAATCGTCCGATACTAATTAGTGAAGTTGCTATAAGAGTATCATCTGCTTCATGAACACTAACTTGAACTGTGTCTGATTCTCCTAATGATACAGTATGAAAGTCATTAAGGGTAAGATATAGACCATCTTCATCTGGCATATTATTATCTATGGCAGCTGGTGCATTAGTTAAGAGACTATTACCTACTTTACCTCCTAGAGGATTAACCCAATTGTAACCTGAAGTACCAAATACGTTAGGATCTACTACTGCAGGAATTATTTCTATTACGTCTGTTGTTAAGTTTGTAAATACTGTTACTGGTGAACTAGCTGAAGTACCGTATTGTTTACCGAACTCAAGTCTAAAGATCTTAGTAGTCTTATCAGACTCTTGCTTATATACTTTCCAGAAATCATCTTGACCTAATATTCCTTGAAATATTCTAGAAGGATCAAATACAGCTACACCATCAGGATTAGGAGTTTGTAAAGATCTAGAAATACGTACACTAGGATACTCTAAATCATATACATCCATTACGTATTGAAACTGCGGTAATCCAAAATCACTAGCATCTACTACCCAAGGCAGTCTAGTGTAAGCTCCATTAGGAGTTGTAGTATTTGTAGTTACTGTAAATGTAGCCATTATCTCGGTTCTCTTTGGTTAGCGTAGACAAACTCTATTGTGTATTGGAATAATTTGTTTCTTGAAGTTTCGTTATTCCATTTATAGCTTGAATTAGTTAAAGCAATGGGCACAAACTTACCATTCTCCTGTACAAAGACTTGAGGTGATTCTATTAGCTGTTGTAGCCAATTAGCCATTTCCTTATCTAACCAATCTGTTGTTATTTCATATTTGTCGGTATACTCGGTATAGTATTGAGTACTTCCTCTATTACTTGCGTTATACTCACTAACACAATCCTCGTATCTAACAAAGGATCTAGTGTACATATTACGCTTGATATCTGTTACTCTTCTTTTAGGGAGATACACGTTCTGATAATCGTAGACACCGTATGCATTGATGAATGCAAACCTAGTATATCCTTCACAATTGCTGCTTATGTTATCCCACTGGTAGTTTGATAGAGGAGTTCCATCTATCTCTAAGTTATTATCTCCTAAGTACCTATCATTGATATACCAATAACCGTCGTAATTATCTGTATACACTCCTTCTCCGTCTCTGAATCTTACTCCAATGACGTAATGTGTCCAAGCATCTTCTCCTAAATTAAAGATTGCTTTTAAAGGATCTAATTCTGTACCTCCTGTATAGTCTAATACATTCTGAGGACCTGCTGGTGTATTACAAACTCCATTCTCTACATTATAATCAGAGTTTAACCAAAGAGGAGACCGGTATATTAATTCTACACTACCACTATAAACAGTCATAACGCCTTCATGTGGTTGGTAGTCACCACTATTTAACTCCCCACTAAGAAAAGATAAAGTCTCGTAATCGTTATGATTAATTATCTTAAATGGTTTAGGTTGTGCAGCAATTGGGTTTGCCCAAGGATATACTGCTTTATCGGAAGTTAGTTTATAAGGGTCACTTGTTAATGCTTGATCTCCATACCATCCTTCGGCCGGTGTATTACCTGTAGGAATAAAACTACCACTAGGGAAGTTATATCCTGTACTGCTATCTTGTTCGTTTGTTATGCCTGGAAATACTTGTAAGTAATTAGGTGTAGTACCTGGGTATGATGATCTGGAAGTATTTAATGTAGTAGCATACTCTTCTCCAAATCTTAAATCAAAGGTCTTACTAGCACCATTCATCGCTACATTATACCCTACTTCCCATTCATTGAGGTATGTTAGTTGATCTTCTAGCTCTCTCTTTAAATTGATATTAGCTGTACCGTATAAGTTAGGATAGGTTCTAATAGTAGTCAAGTAATCACCTGAACCTGATTCATATACATCTGTAACGAACCTAAATTGTGGTTGAGTGGCTTTATCTGAATCTACAGTATAGATTAGATCAGTACCTGTTACGTTGGGTGTGGTCGGATTATCTAATATGAGTACTGCCATCTTATGCTTTGACTTTAATTTCTTTTTCTAATTCTGCTGCTATAATTTCACTAGCACTTTGAGCAGATGCTTCCCCTAGTATTTCCTTACCTTGTGTTTCCATCACTGCATCAATTGACGTAGCTAAGAAAGGCTTAGGTGTAAGACCGTCTCTTGCTATTGTTAATCTAACAGGAAATGGTAAGCCACTCTGCGGTGCAATTGTCTTGTGAGTAAATTGACCTATTGGAAATAAAGACTTATCGTTAGGTATACCCTTCTTATTCTCTGTACCTTTAACACCACTATCAACATAGTTACCATAAGTAAGCATACTACGCTTTAACTGAAAGGATGAATCAGTCTGATCTACTTCGTAAGTAATCGAATTAGCCAATGCACCAGTACCTCTAGTGGTCTTGTTTAGAGTAGCAACCATATTCTGTTTTATGATGCCACCCATTCTTAGTAGGCCTTCTGTTAACTTAGGAAGTTTCATTTATTAGAGTTTAGGGTAATTACAATAGTCTAATAACCAAGGAGTGGTAACATTGATGGTAGCCATCCAACCAAACATTCTATCTTGGAATGCTTCGTTAACCGGAATAGCTGTTGCCATTGATACTTCCCAATTCTGTTGTCTTACTGCTGGTCCGAAATCAAACCAAGCCATTAGATCATATATGTATATCTCTGTATCTGATATTACCTGTGCATTGTTCTGTGATTGTACTTTAGGCTGATCTAGTGAATACAATTCAAACGTTAAGGTACGAGTTCTATCTGCCTGTACTGTAGTTAATGGTCTTAAGAATACATACGGAAATAGTCGATTAACACTTGAAGCATCTAAGTAGTCTATAGTACCGGAATCAAAGGAAGCAATCTGTAGATGTTGTTCACATGCTGTAGCAAACTCATTTACAATTTGTTCGTATGTTATATTCTTAGTTAGTCCCATTTCTCTTAGTTGCTTTGTTGACCTAATTCTCTAGCTTGACGGCGAAGGTCGTTCTTTTCCTCCTGAGTCAATTCATTGTATTGTGCAGCAGTCAGAGCTCTTAGCTCTTCTAGTGTCCATACTTTCATAATTTCTCTATTGTTTGTTTGTGAATACGTAGCATTGATGCTATTTGATTATCGTTATATCCTTTATCTCTAAAGTATTTAACCTTTTCTTTTATAGGATCTTCTGATATAGATACTTCTAATTGCTCGATTACATTATCTAATGCTTCGATGAATTCTGGATCTTTATTATCTTCAATCGCTTTTGTCTTTCTTTTAGCCATTATCTTCTGGTTTGGTTTAACATCTTTTTCTGTTCCTTTGCCATCTCATTGTTATAGTCTTTATCTATCTCAAGATAGTTTAGGACTGTGATAAAGTTGACATCGGTGATTCTGACATCCCCTGTAATCTGTAAAATATTGGACTTAGAGAGGTTGTAAATAGTCCCCCACCAGCCCCAGTGCTGTCCGAAAGACTTCTTAGTATCTCCTTGGTCGCTAGATTCATCGTCTCCTCCGTTATCTCCCCCTTCAAATATGCTATATGACTTAAGTACAGACTTGCGGTGCTCAAAAAAAAACTTAATGCACCTAAGAAGATATGTACCGGAAATTCCTTAAACGACTCTTCTCTCTCTTTACGTTTCTTACTATCGTACTTCTCTATCGTATACCAATCAAAGACATTCTCTACGTCATTCTTTACCATCTTAATCTTCTGCTTAACTCCAAACTCAATTGAATTAAAGTTATGCTTCTCAACCGGACGGTATAGTATAGCTGCTATCTTATGCAGATTACTTTCCATGTCTTGGGCTAGATTCTCTAAGTCAACCCATTCACCTAATGAACATTGCTTTACATTAGCATATCCGTATAGGGTACCATTCCATTCTATTAGTGAATGAAACTCTTCCTTATGGTCGGCTAGTTCGGCATATATATTCGATACCTTAGTAAGTGAACTGATATCCCAATCTCTAACCTCTTCTTTTGTATATCCAGTCAATGTCGCTACTGAGTGGACTAATTTACCAAATGCTGAAGTACCAGTATAGCTGTTCATATCAACGTATTGCTGAATACTAACAAAGTCAGGTACTTGTAATTCTAATCTCTTTGTCTCCATATTATTGTAATAAATAGTGTACTGTGATTTTAAAGTAAGGGTCTATCTAGGACCACCAAATGAAGCATTTATATGATTACCTCTTACTTGTGAGATACGTATTGGTTTTCTATCTACGAATTGATTCCTAGCATAATTAGCCATTAGTAAACTGTCTATGTGGTCATCTTTTGCTCCATTGCTATGACTAAAGGTTAACTTACCATTATTACTTAGCTTATAGGTGTATGTACCAAATTCACTATGTAAGGCCGGACATAATTCTAGTGTAGGTAATTCTATTGTATGACTCTCTATATCACTTATTAGCTTTCTGACCATAAGTGTTTTACTATCTTGTGTGGTTGTAAAGCCTCTTACCTTCCTAAACTTAGGTGCTACTAAATCATACATTGCTGCTCCAATACCATTCTTCTCTATGTTACCTCCTATGATATTGTATCTAGACATTATGGACATAAACTTACTAGCTATCTCTTGTATCTCAACGTTATTTAGCGTCTCTATGTGCAGTACTCTACCGACAGTATTGATTACAGTAAGGACAGAATAATCACTTGATAAACCAGTATCTATCCCAATCAATGCATCTTGTCTAGTGCTATCAAAATTACTAACAATGGATACATTCTCTATATTGGTAAATACATCATTACTGCTATCGGTGAATTGTGCAAGGTATTCCTGCTTATATAATTCCGGAGGTAATGACTCTTTAGCCTCTTGTACTAAGTCTTGATTGATATAAGGACATTCCGTTAATGGAAAAGACATCGATACTACATCCTCTTTTAGATACCAGTTATAGAAATGATTCTTACCTCTAGGAGTAGATATCATTAGACACTTCTTACCATTTGGATTCAATGTTGGTAGGATAGTAGCACCTATAATATTCTCTTTCATATACGCTACCTCATCTAATACTAAGTGAGTGAATCTAAAACCTCTAATGTTCTCTGCTGAATCGGCTGATAAGAATTTAAGAGTACTTCCATTTATGAATGATATGGTAGCTTCCATTCTGTTACTAGTGGTAATAATTCCTCCAGAGGTACTTACGATACTATCCAATACACTTTTGGCCTGTTGATAGACAGGACTTATCCATCCACCTCTTTGGTTAGGTTTAGACAATAACCAATACAGCATTAAATTAATGCCTAAGAGGGTCTTTCCACTACCCCTAGGTGCTACTACTACTCCGAATAGATCATCGGTGTCCCCATAGCTCTCAATGAATTCTCTTTGTTTAGGGTAGGGTGTAAATAACTCTATATCCATTTACTCGTCTTGTCCAAAGCCAACCTTAATATTTTCTACGGTAGCTTTTATTTCTTGTTTGGTAATATCATTACCTGTGAACTTCATTATCTGGTCTATAGCTCTTTGCCTGATCTTAGGCTGTTCATCTGCCAATAGTCTTACAAGTTCATCTGCTGCTGGATCCAATAGCTTGTCTAATTTATCTTTCCAAGCCTCTGTATGTACGTCTTTTGATTTAGTAAAGTATTGACAGTACTGTTGTTCTGATTTAGGATTATTATCCTTATACTCTTCTTTTGCCCATTTAACGTATCTTATTTGGGTATAGTTTTCGACATAACGTTTCTGGTATGCCGCATCTATTCTCTCTTTTATTTGATTGTCATTTAATTTCTTTCCTGCCATAATTTCCTAGATTATACATTGATTATAGGTATCGGTATATAGATATATATTATCCCTGCCTTAGTGTTGGTATGAATTCATAGTTCCATCCTCTCTCTTCAAACCTATTCAATACCTCTTCTCTATCATATCTCCAGCCTATTCTCTCAAACTCTTTTAAAGCCTGTACCCTATCATAGTTCATATTATAGAAGTTCTGCTTACGTGAGAACATTGTCTTTAATACCTTACCTGTCTTAGTATTTAGTATTCTGGAGTAATTAGTTATTACGTAATGGTCTTTGAATCCTTCTAAGGGTACCCATTGCTCTCCTTCTATGAGTAATTCTTTGAGTACTTCTTCATTAAAGTGTGATACCACCACTTCGGATAAACTCTCATCATCAAAACTAAGAGCATCATTGTAAATAGCATTCGTGAGAAAATCGATCTCTTCATCTGTTATGTATTTTGCTCTACCCATTTCTTATACTTACTCTCTGTTGTATTTTTTAGTGAACGATATTGACAGCTGCATGAACGTGTATTAAACGTCTCTCTACCGTCTAAGAGCATCTCTGCCCTATAATAAGCCTGTACTGTATCTCCTTTAACTGTTTTATTAAAGAACGTGGGAAATACATTAATTAGCCAGTCCTTGTCTTCTTTATTCATACCAACTCTCTACTCTATCAATTATGTTATTAGCTAAGTAAGCAATAAAAGAGGTTAAGGCTGCAGCAGGTAAATCGTGGAAAAGTATCAAGCCAAGAATAAAACCACTACACTTACTACAATTAAAGGCCACTGATAAGCCGTTATATATCAATCTATCAAAGAATCTTACTGTATCTAGTAACCATTCCTTAACCCCCTGTATCGGTGTATACCAATGAGCAAGCATTACTCCTAACACTGCCACACCTAATACATTTATTGCCGTTACTTCTATCATTTTTGTAACTCTTCTAAAAACGCTCGTACCTCTTTACGTATAGTCTTTGTTAGAGCTTGTTTTCTTATTCTCTCCCGTTCGATCTTTCTTTTTGTATACCACTCTATAGCCTTAGGGGAGATAACCCGGTAGAGAAGGTATATGCCTAGTAGCGTGTTTACTAACAAACTTATCTTAAATGTTGGCATGCTTTCTTAATTATGTTAATTGCTTTTGTTGTATCTAATTTCAATGACCCGTAGTTGATATTATAGGTCTTTGAGATATGAGCATATGATCTTCCTTCTATTAGTTTCTCCTGTACTAGCATTTGCTGGTATGGATTTAATTTACTAATCTGATATTTCATACATTCCATTAGCTCATCCTCTTCATCTTCAAATGCAGTATTATGTACATTTGTTGCTAGACCTGCTTTACCGTAATCGTAGTTATCATATAACTCTCTCTGCTTTTCATGATGCTTTCTGTATACATTATAAAACTTACTACTGCCACTCTTTAGCTGAACACCCATAATGAATGTAATGAAGTTAATCATCTTATTCTTCTCAATTGCATCCAGTTGTACTTCTATTGGTTTCATTAGAAAGAACTCTACGGCTACTGCTAATAAATCTAAGCCATGTTTTTCGAATGCATAACCACAAGTCTTCTTTGTATTGATTAACAATTGTGGGTAAGCTTTCTCAAGCTCCTTTCTAACAAATATTTCGTCTTCAGTCATTTTATAAATTATATTACTATAAAGATAAGGTATGAAAAATAATTTTAAGATCCAACCCTTTATTATAATTAGTCCGGAAAAAGCGAAACCCCCAATTAAGGGGGCTTCTATAGAGAGTAAGGGAGATTAAAATACTATGGCAAACAAATAATTTCTTACTCTAATGTTATTATACTAAGACTACTCCAGCTTTCTGTGCTGCTAGATTTATGATGTAGCTATTATCTTCACCCCATGCATCTATTTCTGCTTGTGTGAATTGAATGATTTGATCGAACTTTCCTTCGCTTCCTTGGTAGTAATATACTAAGGCGTAACAGTCCTGTAAATCGTATCTAATGTCTAGTCTAACACCGTCAATAGTGAATGTTTCAAATCCTACTGTTAAACTTAAAGGTGTGACTGGTCGTAATATTGCTTTGCTCATGATGTTTGTTTATTAAGAAATTTGTGTCCAAGAAGTTCCATCGTGGAAATATAATGCTGTCCCAACTACAGTTAAATCACCTAGTGCTCCGTTAGTAGGTAAGGACGGTTGTACCGGTAGGCTTGTTATTGCTGAATTTAAAGTTACTCTTAATTCTGAGTGATCGTATTTAAAAGTATCTCCTAATTGTATATCGTATTCTTGTGTTGGTGCTGGATCTGCATTAGTACCTCTAACTCTACCAATTGATATATTTCCTGCTCCAGAGTTAGTGTTAACTCCATTGCTAATAGAAATTCCGTAATCCCCATTTGGTCTACCAGCATCAGCACCAATAACTATTGCTCTAAATCCACTAGCACTAAAGCCGGCACTAGATCCTAAAGCTGTACCTTGACCCATACCTGTGGCTTGAGCGCTGGTACCAACTGCTGTACCACTGGAATTTGTTACAGTATTAGCCCCTATGGAAATACTCCATTGTGTTGCTTTTGCATCCTCACCTATTGCTACTGCACCAGTAAAGAATCCCTCAGCGTCGTCTCCAATTGCTACCCCATCTGAGGATGCTTCTGCATTTGCGCCTATTGCCACTGCTCCATCTCCAGTTGCGATTGCAAGGTTACCAAGTGCAATTGTACCTATACCTGATGATACGGCTGGTGTTGAGGTAAGTGCTGATGCTAATGAATCTGTACCTGTACCGCCTTCTAGACCACCACCTGGTGCTGCTCCGTTTATTAATAAGGAACCGTCTATTTCAAGAGATCCTGTAAATTGTGTAGCCATGTTTATATATGTTTTTCTATTATACGATTCTAATTAATAATACGTTTCCTGATCTGTAGATACCTCCTAATGGTACACCACCGGCTGCTGCTGCAGTATCATCTGCAAAGTTTAAGTTAGCCCAATCTGCTAATACTAACTGAGAACCAATCGATACATTTGCTGTAGTATTCAATTCGATTTCATCTGTATCAGCTATGAACTTAGCCGTTCCACCTACATTTAAGTGCGTAATATCTTTGTAGCTTCCACCGATACCGATTGTTGTTCCCCATCCATTGATAGATAAGGCCATATCAGCTCCGTTTGAATAAGAAGAGTCAAATTGTTCGAATACATAAGCACCTTGATACTTAGCACCGAATCCATCACCACCTGTATTGTATACTGTAAATCTGTTTACATCTGCTCCAGTTACTCCTGTTACATTGATCTGATCTTTGTAAGTAAAGTTAGAAGTTGGTGCTGCTGTATTATTTGTAATGTTACCTAATACCTCTAATGACCCAGTAGCCTCTATGGTAGGAGAATTAACTACAAACTTATCAACGTTTGCTCTATATACACCCTGACCACCTTCATTGTATAAAGTAGTTTCTTTGAAGTTGTATCCAATTACGACTGCTCTAGTTGAACCACTGATGTTAAAGATCTGTTCTGCTCCATTAGCATAACTGAAATCAGTATATTGCTCCATGAAGTTAGAATTCTCATACTTAGAACCAAGTCCGAATCCGAATGAGTTTACAAACGAGAAATCATCTGGTCCAGTAGAGTCTTTCATCACAAACTGGTTAAAGTTTGATTGACGGTTAACGTTAGCTCTAAAGTAATCTCCGTATGCTCTTAAAACACCAGTAAATTCAGATCGCTGACCTACTCCTGGAGTGTTAAAGAAAATGCTATTGTTATTTGAAGTGTAGTTAATGTTACCATTTGACTGGAAGTTAAGACTACCAGCTCCTACACCACCAGGATTATTTTCAAAATACATATTCCCTGTAGCCTGTACGTATGAGTTATCCCCGTTAAGGAATAAAGCAGGTTGAGAATTTCCTCCAAAGTTATTAAAGGAAGTTGTAATTGAACCACTTAATGGTTTCTGGAATGTTACACCAAAGCTGTTATTTGTTTGTTGAACTCCATCTGTGTTAATGGTAAAGTTCGGAGTAGTAACTGTACTAAAGCTAGTATTGCTTACTTGGAAATCGTTATTAAACGAGTTAGTTCCAGTCCAGGTATTATTTGAAGCAAGTAAGCTAGAAGCTCCTCCTGCTGCATCTATGGTAACGTTATTTGAACCATCATCAGTTAATGTGATATTTGATCCAGCTACTAATGTTACTGTGTCTAAGCTTGCATCTGAACCTACTAATGTAAGTGCTACATTTGCTCCTGTTTGAATGCTATCTAAATCGTAAGTAGTATCTACACTGTTTAAAGCAAATGAGGCTGTTTCGGCATATGAAGCTGAAATTGCATTAGCTGCACTGTCGGCGTTTACTGCATGTGAAGCACTTATTGCTGTTGTAGCTGAATTAGCTGTATTAGCTGATCCTGCATTCACTGCGTATGAAGAACTAACTGCTGAAGCTACTGATAAAGATCCTGTAGAGACTGCTGTTGCAACTCCGTTTAGATCTCCTACCCAAGTAAATCCATCTGGTAAGTTAGGTATATCATTTGATCTACCGATTGCTGATACTAATATCTCTCCGTTATTCTGTTGACCTCTACCAACAATACCTACGTTTTGAACTAGGTTAGTTCCTTGTGGTTTAGTCTTTGTAAGACCTCCTCCTGCTTTAACATATAATGTGTCTCCGGTATTGTATCCAGGAGCAGGTGTCTGTGTATTGATGTTTTGTAAACTACCGATAGCGACCATCTGGCTATTGGTGTTACCCGCTGCAGTTTCGTATGCTAGACCGTAAGCTGGCATTTTAGCTGGATCAGAAGCATCTGCTTTTCTAACCTCTACTCTATTCTGACCAACATTAAATCCTGCTACATACAATGGATCTCCTTTTGCTACTGCTTCAAGAGTACGTATTTCAATTTGAGCTCTATCTGCCCAATCCCATGAGTAGCCATTAGCACCATCAGTTCTTAAGACTTGGAATTGTATTCCGTTATCTGCTGGTATACCCGCTCCTGCTGCTGAGACTGTTACTACTCCTTTTCCATCTGGTGGTAGAAGTGTGATGTTTGTTCCGGCTACTATTTGAGTAACTCCACCATTCTCTGCATAAGAAGATGATAAAGCATAAGAAGCTGAATTAGCAGTATCTGCGTAAAGTGATATTGTAGCGTTAGTAGCTGTACCCGTTAATGAACCTATAAACTCTGGTGAGCTGATAGTGTTAAATGTAGTATTGCCTGCATCAGTAACTTGTTGTAAAGTTGGTACATCAAATCCTTCTGCATAAGAAGCAGTTAAAGCAAATGATGCCGTTGCTGCTGCCGATGCGAATGCTGCTGTTGTTGCGCTAGTTGCTGTATCAGCTGTTGTAGCATGATCGGCGTCTAAGGCAAATGATGCTGTTACGTCTAGTTCTGGTATTAGAGAACCTGTTCCATCTGTTAATTGTGATCCACTAATCTGGACCAGCTGATGGAATGATTCATCGATATACTGATTGGTTAAGTTGTTTCCCATAGTTATTGCGGATATTGTTTAAATGCTGTGTTGTATACTCTATAGCCTCTTTTAATAAACTCCTCTGTCGTTTTAGAGTTACCATACCCAGCTTTATTAAATACAAATGGTGAGCCGTACTTAATACTGTAGTTTGGATTCTCTTCGTATAATTTATTCGATTCGTTTAATTCTGGATAGCTTTCTTGTTCTTCGATAATATACTCAGTAAGCTTAGTAGCATAGAATTCTCTTTTTCCTTCTACACTCTGTCTTTTAACATTGTATAAAGATCTATCTGATGCATTACTATTCTCTCCTCCATTAGGGATAACTAAACCATTGTTTCTAGCTCTTAGGTAAATTTCATCTAAGATGTACCAGTAACAAGCATACACTAAATAATTTTGTACGTATGCATCAAGTAAAGTTTTATATGCTGAATAGGTCGGTAAGTTAATATCACCTGAATCTACCAAAGTCATTAGCTTTTCATATAGTAGAGTCCCTATGATTGATTGAAGACCAATATCTTGACCTTCTCTAATGCCATTCTTAATAAGAGCAGAATCGACGTGATTGTCAACTCCTGTATATTCTCTTATTTTGGCTTCGCTGATTAAAAATGTAGTTGTCATATTATGCTAGTATTGGTGCTGATTCTTCGTTAATATCTGCATTGTCTTCATCCGAGACTTCTACTGAAGTTACTACCTCATCCTCTACCGTACCATCTGAGAATAGTTGTGTTGTGTCTACTCCGATGACAATATTAGGATAATTTACCTCCAGGATTCTCTCTAAGCCTCTCAATACATCTTGCTGAATTGGCATGATTACATTATGTTGGAAAATCAATAGGGCATCTACAAGCTCTGCTCTTCCTCCTAATTGTCCTTCAGTCTTAATACCTAGTAACATTGGAGATGTAATTCTATGAGCTGTCAATATCTTTTGTACTGTGAGATCATTAATAGTTGTGTAGTAACCGTCTGCTCCATTCTGTGGAATTGGAGTAATGTCTGGTTTGTTTTCTGGGCTATCAACGTCCATATATATTAATGAACCTGCATTCTCTGTACCACCGTAATTAGCTCTTAACATATTCTCTACTGCTGCAACATCATCATCTGCACCATTCATGTACGTAGTGATTGCTAAAGAAGGAGCTAAACCATTTTTAATATTATTAACGTGGAAGTTATCAATCTCTGTATCGAGTTCAATTACTTTTAATGCTCCGTTATAATCTGGTAATGGGTAGTACTCTTGACCAGGTCTGTAGTTTTTGCAAACGTAAATCTGGTTAGGTTCGTCGTGTTTTTTATCTTCATCAAAAGTAGGTAAGTACCATACTTCATCTTCTTTGTGATTACTAAAAGGCTTCCAGTCTGATGATAAGTAGTATCCTGGAATATGTCCTCTATGATTCTTTTCTTTAGCTCTGATGTAACTAAAGTCTATGTGGTATACCTCAGCTATTCTTGATCTATCTAAAGACCAGATAATTTCCAATGCGTAGGATCCGTGTAATTTAAAATCTAATGCTACTTTAGCAAATATGTCATTCCATGTCTCTCCTTTTTTGTTTGCTTTATCTAAAAGAGGTTCCATGTTGGCTGTTAAACCTTCACCTATAACTCCTTCTACAATAGCATTTACTGCTGCAGCATGAATTGAGGATCTGTTATATAGGTGTATAAGGTATTGTGGAAATAAGTTGTCGTCTCCACTCTTAATATACTCATCGCTTTTCTGTTCTTTGTAAGATACCCATGAACTTTGGAATCTCTGAATCGAAGAGAAGTGGGACTTTTTCTTATCTGTTGCCATAATTAGTTTATATAAGTTATATATGCTCCTGTTTCATCAGGACTAACATATTGTGTAAATTGTGGATCATCTGAACCTGAAACGTAAGCTCTATCATTCTCTATAGTCCTGTTGAACTGTCTCTCTGTGAATCCGTTCCATTTACGATGAGTCTCTGACCATATTGTATGGGCTTCAATCCACCTTATTTTTAATTTCTCTACTATGGCTTCGTCTAATTTTAACGTATATAAACCACTAGCAGAAGGTAGATCAGATGTACTAACCTGCAGTACTAATCTTGGTGAAAACTCTGTAGGCGTATTAATTAAAGCTGCCTGTACTGTAGTTGTCTTCTGATCGTAATCCTGTGTTAAAACAATCTCAAAAGAACCTGATGGATCAAGGGCAAATATTGATCCGCTCTCTGGATAAATAGCAATTGTATTTAGAGGTCCGTTTTTGTGAAAGTTTTGCATCTGTATCTGTTTTTATTATAAGAAGAAAGGGAATGATCCTGTTATAGAACCATCCCCGTCTCTTCAATTTATTACGCTACTGCGATTCCGGTTAAAGCAGAAGCCAAAGTTCCATCCGTTGATTGGATTTCGTCCATTGGTTCTGGCTCTAAGCCTTGGAATGTTAGTGCATATTGGTTTGCGTCTCCGAAAGCAGTTCCAGATGTAGCAGAGCCTCCTGATAATGTTGCTCCCCTGTATCTTCCTACGTAAAAGAATTTACCTGTGTAAGGTGACTCTTCTCCGTTGTTCGTCTCTACGATTATCTTTAAGTCTGGGTTCTGTGCAAGAACTTTAACTTGATTTCTAAGAGAAGACTGAAGTTTATGGAATGCAGCATTAACTGTTTGCTCGTAGTATACTGTACCATTTTCTAAAGATGGTGTTGGTGTTTCAGTCAAATCGCCTGTATTCTTAGTTAACTCAAACTTGTAAAAAGTTCCGTCACCGCTAAGATCAGAGATAAGACCTTCGGATGCTTCAGTGATTGTAGCAACTGATCCAGATAAGATATAAATGTTTTTTATACCTCCTGAATTGTCTCTACACGCTAAAGTAAATCCGCTAGTGATATCACAGCTCATATTAATGTTGTTTTATATTGTTAAAAAATGGAAGGTGGCGGTTAAACCACCCTCCGTTATTTTGTCTTCTATTAAAGATCGTTAGAAGTAACGTACTCTGGGAATGCAGTTTGTACACCCAACTTGCTCTTCAATCTGTGCTTCAATTGGTCTGCATTGATGTCATACCATACGCTGAAGTTATCAACGTCGTCTAATTTATCAACACCTACAACTGCATAAGCATCAGCCATTAAACAGATACGGTCACCGATTACACCAGCAGTACCTACTACTTTCACGTTTTGGAAAGGATATACTGAAGATAAGATACCTGATCTGTTATCTACAGAAGAAGGATCGAAGTAATAGTTGTTAAGACCTCTCAATGCAGTAACGTACTTTCTGAAGTTAGGAACTGACATCCAAATAGTCAAGTCATCACGTGTAGCGATATCAGTTGACATACCTTCGATAAGACCGTCCATAGTCTCAAGGATGTTACCAGAAGTTACTGTTGCAGGTAAACCAGCAGGTACAGTAGCACCACCAGCAGCAGAAGTCAAGAAACCTAAACCGTTAGTGTTGTTCCATAAGAAAGCATCGTCTGCTTTTTTCATTTGGTTTACAATTTGGTCAGTGTATACTGAAGCCAATTTAAAAGTAGAGTTGTATGAACCAGCCTCTAGAGCAGAAATACCTAAGTACTTTGGATTCATTTGATCAAGACAGATACCATCGTAAGAAACTCTCTGCTCAACAGTGATGTCTCTTTGAGTAGCAGTAAAGCTACCAGATGGAGTAGAAACACAGTCACCTGTTTGTACGTTTACTACTGTGTCAAAAATGTTTAAAGGCTCTTTGTATTTGATGCCTTCTTGGATAGGAAGGATAGAAGTTGTGTATCCTTCAAAGACCATACGAGGAATTACTTTTCCCGCTGTCTCGTTGTTAAAGTCAGCTAATGCTGATACGTTTAATCCCATGATAATATTATTTTAAGATTTTTATTTTTTGTTTTTAGCGGCTCTCTCTAATACAGCATCGTACTGCATCTTTTTAAAGTCCATTTTTTCAGTAGAACTAGCCCAATAAGGCGTCTTACTCTCAGTCTTGCTGAATTTCTTTTCCAATGAAGATTCTGATGCAGGTGTAGCTGCATAGTGCTCTTTCATTTTCTCTTCCATCTCTGCAAGTTTAGTTTTCATTGCTTCCAATTCAGGAGCAACCACTTCTGCAATCGCTTCGATGATAGCTTCACGTACGTCTTCGCCTTCAGATTCTTCCATTGCTACAGCAACTTCTTCTTCCTCCATTGCTTCTTCAACGCCTTCTTCAGCCATTTCTGTCATTGCAGGTAATTCCGCTTCCGGAGTTTCTTCGGCTGCTTCTAGTGATCCTTCACCTTCTGCATCTTTTGTTTTTAAACCAGTAATTACACCTTCTCCGTCGATTACCAACACTGTTCCATCTTCAAGCTCATGCTCTCCGCTTGGTGCAGTCACCATTTCACCCTCCTCAGTCATGACGTGAGCGACTTGGCCAACTTCAAAGCCTCCTTCACCCATGGTATGAATTTCCGTACCATCGATAAGTTTAGCAGCGGCCATTGCCACTTTCTCTTCTGTTGCTGTTGATTTTTCTTCCAAATTGAAGTAATGCATTACAAGTTCTTTAAGTTGAGATTTATCCATGTTGAATAATTGATTTAAAGTTTGTAATTGTTTATACCAAGATAAATAGTAAAAAAACTATAGTGAGTAAAAGTACGTCGGTTCTATAAAAATCTATTTCTGAAAGTCTCCTTTGTAGAATTTTCCTAATATGTTTTCGTTCAGACACTTGTTATCTTCTAATGCATTCATACATACTAATGCTTGTACCTCTCTGTAGGTAAGTAGCTTTTTGGTAGAACAGTATTCGATTATCTCTTTATAAGGAGAGATCCATTCTTTCACAGTCTTATTAGATGATTGATACTTAGCCCAATCCGACTCCTTTGTAACTTTTCTCTTTCTTTTGGTTCCTTTCAAGGGAGGTAAGGTCCTCATGGAGTATACATTCTTCTTACCACAATACCATTCTCCACTCTCTTCATTAACTATAAGATAGATAAATCCTATCGTTCCTTCTGGAATATCAGATAGATGCTCTACTTGTTTGTTTTTATATTTCCAACTCATTTCTTCTTTTTCTTACTGTATTTAAGATTCCATTGTTTGTAGTATTCTGTAACTAAGTGCTCAATATGCTCTAATCGTTCAAAGACTTCACCGATAGGAATTTCTTTTATGTAGTCAACTCTATATCCAGCGTCACAGAATCCATCTTTCTTAGTCCATTTCCTTAATGTATGTGGAGTTGTTTCTAATGTGATAGCTGCTGCTATTAATCCTTTATAGAATACTTCTCTACCATCCTTATAAGTAATCTTTACTAACTTACGTCTCTTTATTCCTCCTTGTTTAATTGACTCTGGAGAATGTAATCCAGTCTTCCAGGCATGTCTAATGTTTTCTCCTCTAGTAACCCATTCTAGGTTCTCTACCCTATTATCAGTCTTGATCCCATTGATATGATTCACTTCTTTAAAACCTTCATCTGATACAGGTAGAAACGCTTTAGCTACAAGTCTATGCTCTTTCTCTAGCTTTACTTTATCTGTACCATTGTGTAATCTGTAGTGCAAGTATCCCATTGCATCTTTCTGTCCTTTTAATAATCTAGGGTATCCATATGCTGTAGAACATATTCTTCCAAAGTTTGATACTTCATAGTGATCGTATCCTTCAACTATTTTCCACTCCTCTCCAGGTAGTATTTCGATTTGTTTGTTTTTGTTTGCCATAATTTTATTTTTTGCTTATAATTTAATATACGAAATATTTTTCATTTATACTAATAAATAGCAAGGAGTTTCCAAAAAAAGAAAAAAAAGTTGTCTCTTAAAGAAATTATTCTTACATTAAAGTATAGTTAATGGAAAAACGTGACTATGTATATAAAAGGTCTTAGGTGTAGCTATGACGTTAAACGCTACCAAACTGCAGTTGAGATAGCCTGTTTGGATCGAGCACTTGTCGTATGAACGTAGCATCGGCCACTACAAATTAAGTCTAAGTTTTTGTTAATTACTTGTTTTCTTAGACATATAGGGGGGGAGGAAAAAACCAATGTAATGTTGTTTATTAACAGAATTATTCGTATATTAAGATATAATTAAAAAGCCAAAAGATGAAAAAAGTATTAGCCGTATTATTCGTATTAGTTTCAATTACTAGTTATTCACAATCGTTTACTGGATTGAGTGGTTACCTTAAAGTAGAAGATAACTCCTGGTCTTTACGTTTTGCTAATAATGAATATTATTACTACACAGATGTAGCCTCTATCGTTCTTGATAGTAAGTCTGAAGTAGAAACCTTTTATAACGATTTACTTTCAGCTAAAGAGGGTATTGTTAATATCCTTAATGAAAATTATATGATCACTTCAGATAAGAAGATGATTACTTTGACTAACTCTAATGGTCAGATTACCGTTATGGTTAAAAAGTATCTTAAAAAAGGATTAGAAGAAATTAAAACTTCCATAAATTTTATGTCCTAATAGTTGCCTAATAGAAAAATAGTTCGTATATTTAAATATAAATGATAGGGGTTATACGGTCGGACCTCTGAAATAGAAATCGGTCGGTAAATTAAATTATATTTTATATGTTAACGCAATTAAGTTCAAAACAGAAAGCAGCCATTCAAGAAGGAATGCTGAAACGTAAACGTCTAATCAGAGCAACTAAACAAGCTGCTAATCAAGTAAATTTAGACGAAGATCCAATTCACTACTACATCTACGGTCCATCTGGTATAGGTAAAACCTATCAGTCAATGTCTGCCGTAAAAGAATCTAATGTTCCTTATTTTACCGTATCAGGTAATGTAAGTATGTACAACTTCGCTATTAAGTTAGGTCTTATTGCTTATCAGAATCTTAATCAGAAATGTGTCGTTATTATCGATGACTGTGATGAGATTCTTAAAAACGCTAAGAGTATTAATCAAATGCAAGAGCTT
>WLWG01001010.1_pt1 | contig 27123 bp, 22 predicted proteins | sample 6712871 | NCBI WGS metagenome assembly WLWG01 (sample SAMN12718693, study PRJNA515312) | sponge metagenome | isolation source: marine sponge | host: Mycale hentscheli | place: New Zealand: South Island, Marlborough, Capsize Point | collected 2003-05-01
CTATAGCAAAATCTTCTGGGAAACCTTTCTTTAGTTTAGTAAAAAATGAACCAATACCCTTCCTAGTATTCCTAACCCATTTAATTAAACCTTGGTTTTTATTACTTTGTACTTTTGCCATCCAAGCTCCAACATTAAGTTTTTTAGTGAAAGCGTCCTTTTTTTCTAGGTGTTTATGAAAAGCACTTAAATATTTTTCTTGGTCTACTTTTCCTTGACCCAAGGCTGCGTCAAAGAAACCCGAAGGTAAAACAGTACCTTCTTTTAAATTAAGACTATCCCATAAACTTTTACCACCAGGTAAGAAATTTTGAGACAAATAAACTAATTGCATATTTCTATTACCCTTTAAAAAATCTGCGGGTATATCAGGTGTTGGCGGTATTACTTCTGGGTCCACTTTTGGTTCGACACCTGGTTCCACTTTTGGTTCTTCATTTGGTTTAGGGTCTTTTATTACAGGTGGGTTTTCTTGTGTTGGTTTAACATCTTGTAATGATTGTAATAAATCATTTAAAGTTTTAGCTCTAGATTGTCTTTGACCTTTTTCCCTTAATACTTTTACTGTTATACCTGCCGCAACTAAAGGTATTGCCAAATAACCTAAAATTGGTGCCAAAGAAATTAGTTTAGCTCCACCAGCGGTGGTAACTACAGTTTTACCGGCTTGTTTTATTAAAATTCTTCTAGCCCTAGTAACAACCATTTTAGCTATAGCCGATTTAGCACCACCATATTGTGAAAATAAACCACCCCTTGTACCATAAGTACCTTCTCCTGTGTTAAAAATATCTCCTATAGTTTGGTTAGCACTACCATCACTTAATTGTTGTGTTAAGTTAGCTACAGACTCTGCTCTAACTTTAGGGTCTATAAACTCTGATATAGCTTCAATACCAGCTTTTTCATTCCCGCCACCATAAAACTTTAGTGCTTTGTGTAAGTTCTCAACTGGTTGGTCTGGCCCCAAATTAATACCCATATCTGAGGGTAAGTTATTTTGTATGGTGTAAGTAAGCCCATTAGGGTCAACGTTTATATTATTCGCAACCGTTTCTTTTACTGTATCAGTACCCCATTGAGCCGGAGTATCTATAGTTTCACTAACTATATCCTTAAACCAATCTGTCTGTAAAACCCAACTAGCGGCACCCATAACACCACCTAAAGCTGTTAACATAGCGGGTAAAGTATTACTTTCTAGACCCTTTTTACCCATTCTGGACGTTTCAAAATCTTTATTACCAGATGTTTTTTGTTGTTTAGCCGATGTACTTGAACCTTTCTTTTGTGGTTTATCTTTACCACTTTTAGCCCCAAAAGCTTTATCCATTGCCTTACTACCAGCATCCTTAATTTTATCTAATCCCCTACTTAAAAAGTTTTTTTCATATAATAAACTTATTTCCTCTTCTGTTAATACATCATTTTTTAATATTAACCTATCCTCTTCTGTTAATACATTGTCACGACCTTCTTCAGACTCCATTGTAGTGTACACCGTCTCCAAATCAACATCTAACCAGTTTTTAACTATTTTTCTTAAATTACCTATCAATTTGTTTGCTGCGTCAACAGGCATGTAACCTTTTTCTTCAGGTTTCTTTTTTGTGGCTTCAACAATAGAATCGTGGAGTTGTGAAACACTTATAATACCCCTAAGAAAACCAATCCTTTTTTCGTTGTTTGGAAATTTTGGATATGTTTTTTTTATTTGTTTTAGTAATTCAGAAATTACTTTATTACTTTCATCTTCTAAAATAGCTTCAAGTTGAGCTTCTGCTTTAGCTCTAGCCTTCATCCTACCTTTTATTTGTAGTGGGTTTTTACCACCAACCTTATACTTGGGTAGGTACTTACCTAAACCATATTTTATTTTTTCCCAAGCACCCTCATTTAATTCATTATCATTTTTAATTGGTTCTAAAGATTCGTGTAGCTTGGTTAAAGCGTTATCGTAATTTTGTTTTTCCATGTTATTAATGTTTTTTAATAAATATTCTTAAAAGCACAAAAAAAGGGGTGAATACCCCTTTTTTATTTTAAATCTAATTATTCTTTTTCAGGAGCCCCAGATTCATCACCATGAATAGAATTAACGAGTTTCTCAAAATCAAGTAAATCACCAACTATAGCATTACAAACTATTTTTTTTATTGTGGCACCATCGGTGGACTTATTATTTAACAAAGCTTTAAGTTCATCACTAATTTCTGTGTCTTTGTATAATTTATTTATCCACGAATTAACCACATCAGTTCTAAAAGGAATTAAACTTTCTTGATTTATTATTGATTGGACTTTTTCAGCCTCTTTTTGGTCAGCAAAATATCTGCCATCACTTGTTTTATATTGTATTTGTGTTGTTACTCCCATTTTTATTATTTTTTACCCGGCCCAGCAGAATTTAGTTGGGTTATTATTTCTTCCATCACTTCTGTCGATGTTATTAGTAAGTTTTTAACAACATCCAGTGCTATTGTATTGTTGTACTTTAACCCTAACCTTTTTTTAGTATATTCACCACCCCTACTTAGATAGTAAAAATAAGGGTTTAACCCAGCGTAACCATCAGCTAGTTTTTGTAATTTTGATATACTTTCTTCTGTAGCTTTTTTACTGTCCTTTTCTTTTGTGTAATTTAATTCATAAGCGTCAGCTGTTTCTTTAACTGTAAAAATACTTCCATCTGTTGTTACGTATGTAGTTACCACATCTATTTTTTGATTGTGTGCCATTGTTGTTTTTTTATTTGACTTATTATATAAAAATAAATATCATTAAGAACACATAAAAACTTAAAATAATGGGAGAATTTAATAAATACGCTAAAAAACACCTAGGAATTAACTCTAATTTAATAGAGGGGTATCAAAATATACAATCAATGACCCCAATGGTTACAAACTCGGTTACACCAACAATTATTGAAGAAAGACAACTAAATGTTGCGGCTATGTCTGTTTTTGATAGACTAATGATGGATAGGATTATATGGTGTGCTGGACCTGTAGACGATAGAATGGCTATTGTTGTACAAGCACAACTACTATTCTTATCACAACAAGACCCAAAAAAAACAATCACCATGCACATCGATTCTCCAGGTGGTTCAGTTAAAGCCGGACTATCAATGATTGATGTTATGAGTTATATTGAAACAGATATACAAACAATCAACACGGGTATGGCAGCATCAATGGGTTCACTACTATTAGGGGCCGGAACTAAAGGAATGAGAAGTTCACTTAAACACTCAAGAACTATGTTACACCAATCAAGTGGTGGGGCTGGTGGAAACATCCAAGACGCTAGAATTATGTTCGATGAGTGGGAAAAAATAAATAAAGAGCTTTTTGAATTGTTAGGTGGTTATTGTGGTAAGACAGCTAAAAAAGTAGAAAAAGACGCTCAAAGAGATTTATGGTTGAGTGCTGAAGAAGCTTTAGATTATGGTATTATAGATGAAATAATTGGTAAAAAATAAAATAAGGGACTTAAGGGTCCCTTTTTTTATGCTTCAATTACCTTGGTTTTATATTCTACACCTGATTCGTCAAAATAAGTAACCCACCAGTTTTCTATAGTTGCGTCATCACCATTATAACCATCCCATTCTAGAATCCCCATATCACGAAGGTCTTCATATAACCATTCAGTTATAAAGTTTATTTTTTCATTATCATTTAAAGGTTCAGCAGCTTCTCGATAAGATAACCCCATTTCCATTTCACTATTAACAATATAATCATGATTACCCGTTAGATATAATTCAGCTAGTTTATTTAAACTTAAAAACCCCGATGGTAGGATACCATTCTGTAGTATTTTAACATGCCTTGTTAAATTATCAACACCTTGACTGTTGTTCTTAAAGTTCTGCCAATTATCAGACCATATGCCATACTCTTCGCCAGAACCAGTAGTCCAATGTAACCTAAAACTATTCTTTGGGTTTTTTTGAGCGACGGGCTCAGTAATTTCAATAAAAGAGGGTATTTCTTTTATCCAATCAAAATCTGATTCTTTTAATATTTTTTTAATTAATTTCTCCACACCCACGGCCTACTTTGTTCTCTATATCTTTCTAAATTTCCTTCCGTCCATTTTTTGTAATTAGGGCCAATATAATATTTTAATACACCATAGGGACCTTTTTCTGTTTTAACTATGCCAGAGTCCTTTATAGACCCCCAAAACTTTGTACTATAACCTGGATAGTAATCAAAATCATAAACTTCTTTATAAAATTCTTTCGCTGTCACCCCAGGGTTCTTTTTAACATAATTAACAAACTTATTAATTGTTGTGTTTTCTCTTGGTGGGTATTTAAACACAAAAGTAGAAGAACTGTTAGACGGAACCCAAAACACTTTATCACCTGAGTCATAGTAAGTTTGTTCACCTTTTTTCCATTTACGACCCCAAGAGTACGAAACAACCATATTAATTATTTTTCTGTATAAGTAGTCTACTAGTTTTTTCTTATCTAAAGATTCGAATAAATTTTTTCTAGTAGCAACAAAATCCTTAAACGCATCCCTATTTGTTGGAGCTTGTCTCATTGTGTTTCTACCATATAGATTGTAAAAATTACTGTGGTCCATCATAACCTCATTATAATCTACTTGATTACCGTTTTCATCATTAAGTTGTATTTCGATAAGTTGTTCATCACCCGACATTTCACGACCCCCAAAGACATAACCACTAAAAAGAGGGTTATCCATAAATTCTTCATATTCTTCGTCTATAACATCATAACCAGTGAAATTATTTAAAGAAAACCAAAATGTATTTGTTGAGGCATCTGCCTCTAATTCACCAATACCACCATTTAACCTAACTACCTGTTCGTTAGGTAAATCACGTTTTATTTTTGCCATTAAATCTCTACTTACACCATCCTCAACCCATTTTTCTTGAAGTTTGGTTAAAACCCTATCCACGTCTTCCTTTTGTGATTCTAAAATTTTATTTTCTTTAATAATAGCGTTAGCGTAATAAAGCCTAATTTTCATTACCATTTCTTCAGGTAACAAAGGTAATACATGATTTAGTCTTACTGTGTTATCGGCAGAATCATAAAGTGTGGCGTCCTCAATCCTTTTTGCTGAAAATTTTTGTGTTTTTTCATTCCACTGAAATAACCAATTTAAAGCCGCTTTATACATAACATTGTCTTCACTTGTGGGTGAAGATTTATCTATTAGATAAAATAAAAGAGCGTCATTGGTGTATGTATCAAAGTGAGAACTATCTCTTGATGTTGTACACCATTTTGTACCTGAACCATACGCACATGAAGCTTTATGTGTTTTAGGTACTATAACACGCCACCTAGGACCATCGTACACAACATCTTTTTGCCCACTTAATACCTTATCTCGTTCTTTACCTATCTCTAATTCTGTAGCTTTTTCCACAACAGCATATAAGTTAGATAAATCTACAGAACTACTACCTTGGGGTGTTGCGTATTCTTTAGAATAAATGTCTTTATTTTTTATAAGATTTTTTTCTGATAATCTATGGAAGTTTTGAATTAATGGTAGAACTTGTTCAGCTTCAAGACCATAACCACCACAACACATACTATTTAAAACAAATTCTAGATACTTTGGGTGTGGCAATTCGGATTCAATATGTTCTACTACCTTGTCAAAATCATCCTCCATCATACCGTTTACTGGTGTGGGGTTGTCATTTAAAGTATCGGTTAACCTATCACGATATTTTTCTATGACATCCTTTCTACGAGACTCAAATATCATCTCTTCTAATATGTAATTTAATTTACCCATCTTTATGTAACGGTTTTCCTTCCTTATCCATTTTATCCAACCAATTTATAAACACATCTAACACCTCAAGAATGGTTAAATTGTTTTTTTCAGAATACTCACCAAAGAACTTATACGCGGACATTATTTCAGAGGCAGCACTTTGAATTGTACTTTGACCGCCAAGAGCTGAAAGTGGTTGTGTAAATTCATAAACCTCTTTAGCTAAACTTGCATATTCTTTTATTTTACCCCTTCTTGGGTTAACTAAATCACCCACCATCTCTTCTAAATCTGCCAAGTCTTCCATAAGGGACAAATGTGCCATCTCAGCGTCCTCAATCCAATTACGCCACCAAGAACTATCACGTTTAATATATAAACCTGGTGAATCTCTTCGTCTATATTCATAATCACCTATACCATAAAAATAATCATTAAAGTCATCCAAAGGGTCAACAGACTTTACCCAATCAAGGTTATCTAAATCTTCTTTTAATATTTTACGTATTAAATTTTTCATTCTTTTTCTATAACCATTTTACGTTTGCCCCTATCTGATGTATCATAAATAACAAAATTTATTTCAGGGTACATAACTGACAACTCATTTTCTATGAAATTTTTAGCTGCATTAACGTTTGAAACATCGTCATCTGAAAAACCAACAGAAAACTTTTTATAATCACTGCCAATTAATTTCTTAACGTTATTAAATATTTTTTTTGTAAAATGTTCTATAGCCATTTTTTTAGCGTGTTCAGGGTTAGAAGCTGAACCATTAGTATCCAACCCAAACTTTTCACCAAATTCTTCTGAAGAAACTGGATAATACTCCCCCATCTCATCTAAATACAAATCAATAGATTGTTCATCAGTTAACCCCTCACTAATTTTTATTGCTTCTCTTATGTTATTTAACATTTTAGATTTTTCTTCTTTTGTTAACACCATATCGATAAAAATTTTAACACCTTCTTTAAGTGTGTTGGGTTTATGACCTCTTGCGGTATTAATAGCAAATGTTCTAGAGTTTATTAAAGCTTCTTTAAATTTATCAGCACTTGGAGCGAATTTATTTTGGTGTATGGCTTTTTTAACATCTTCGATAAATGGTTTTGATAATCTAAAATCTATAAAGGCTAGTTCTGCATTATTATCTCTTAACCTATAATTTTTATCATTCCTAACTTTAACAAAGTCATCTGTTGACACGTCTAACGGCACCCATTTATCACCATTTTTTTTATCCATTTTAATGGTTGTTGGCATATATAAAATATTATCATCCCAATCGAAAATATAGGACCTCATTGTCATTTCCAACAACGAACCCCTTAATCTAGTATATTGGGACTTTTTTAATATTATTTTACCCATAATAATTTGTTTTTATATAAATATTCTCTATATTTGTAATAATTAAAAATAGTTATATAAAATGGGTAAAATAAGTGATATTGAAATAATGGAGTTAATGGATTCACAAGTAAAAGAATCTATAGATATAGTTAATGGTCTAACAGAAAAATTAAATATTAGGTTTAAACATTTTATTTCACAACTTGCCATCTTTATAGTTGTTTTTTTATTTGGGTACGGGCATATGTTCTATTTACCAATACTTATATTATCGTTTTTAACATTTATTTGGTATAAAATAACGGAACATAATAGAGATACGGCTTTCTTATCACATAAAAGTCTAATTATTTTTTATGAAACAAGTGGTATTTTAAAAGAAAATAATAAACACATTTTACAAAAATACAAAATAAAGGCATAAAAAAAGACCCATCTCTGAGTCTTTTTTTTATTTTAATTGTTACACAATGTATTATCCAGCGAAAACACCACCTTGTGGGTTTCCAGAACCTTTATATCTGCCACCACCGTCAACAAACTCTTTTTCTGTTTTATAATATATTTTACCATCTTTAGCACTTATCTGACCTTCAAAATCGTCATCTTCAGCTTTTTTCATTACTTCATCTAACTCTTGTTGTGTAGGTTTAGAAATAACACCTTTTTTAGCCCAAACATAAGCTCTTTCCCTTAAATTCTTTTCAATCTTTTCTCTTCTCATACGTGTGCCCATACCAAAAAACTCTTGTAATTCAGTTTCAGAAACATCACCACTTTCTAATAGTTTAATTATTTGTTTTTTTTTAGCCTCAGATACAGAACCCTTAACATGTTTTTTAGCTTCTGGAGCTTGTTTCATTTTTGATGAAGAAGATTCAGAAGCTTTTTTCATCCCTTGACCCATGTCGTTTGATTGTTCAGCCCCCATTGACATCTTGTGTTTTTTAGCTTCAGCTGCATGTTTAAGTCTACTACCCCACTTACCCTTAGAGTCAGCTCTACGACCTTTTTCAGATACTTTTTTAGTAGATTTTTTACCATCTTTCATACCTAAAGACTCGTCTTCTTTGTCGTTATAACCTTGTATATGTTTTTTAGCCTCTGGTGAAGCAGATTCAGTAACAAAAGACTCTACGACTCTTTCTAACTGCGCTTTTTTGATTTTATATCTTGTTTTACTCATTTTAATATTATTTTCTATAATTTATTAGTTTATTGAAAGTATCCATTTCTTCTTTCAAAAATTCTTTTTTTGTTGTCTGATTAATAGACTCAGAAATATCATTAAGTGAAGACTCAACAACGTCATCTTTTTCCTTTTTGTCTTTAGAAGCTTTCTTCATTGACTCTTTTTCCTTTTTGTCTTTAGAAGCTTTTTTCATTGACTCTTCTTTATCACCATCATTATCTAAATCGATATAATCTGGTCTATCTGGTTTATCATCTTCATCCATGTATGATGTACCACACTCACAAACTCCATCGGCCCCACCACAAGTGTCACAAGACCCCTCTTCAGAAACCAAACCAACCTCTTTTAAAGTTGACTCAATAACTAAATCTAAATCCTTTTTTGTTATAATTTTTGACATAATTTCTTTTTTATTATATAAATATGCTAAAAATGGGGAAGTTTCACAACTACCCCATCTTTTTATTTTTTAAATATCATCAAACGATGCTCCAGTACTAGTCACATTAAATTCTAAAATTATGAATTCAAGTGAAGGGACTGGTTTTAAGAAAATCTTTCCTCTCAATTCGTTTCTATCTATTTCTTCAGGGTCACTAGAAAGTTGAACTCTAAAATCAGCTAAACCTCTTTCTCTTTTAATGTTCTCCAAAATTGGATTAACAAGTGTTAAGAATTGATTTCTAACTATTTGGTCATTTTGTTCGAATAACAATCTAACCGCTACCGCTGAAATTAATTTTCTTGTTTGTAGTAATAACCTTCTAATGTTTAACCTATCTAATGCTGAATCAGCTATTTGTAAGTTTTTATTACCCCAAATAACCACACCTTGGTCTGAGAATGTCGCCATTGGATTAATTCTACCTTCATAAAGTGTGTCTCTTTGGTCTTCAGTTAATTTAACTCTAGCTTGAAGAGCGTTTGTTAAACCTCTTGTGTAACCAGCTGAAGCGAACCATGGGAATGATACGTTATCAGTTAAAGCTATATTTCTAACAACCTCATATGTTGGTGGTAACCAAACATTAACACTATTTTCTTGGTCTCTAGACTGAATCCAAGGCCAATATGTGGCTGTATAGTTAGAATCTACATCAGCAACATCCAATAGGTCAACAATATCTTCAGCTGAATCAGCAACTATAGAATTAAACCCAAGTCCAGTAAGAATTCCCGTGTTATCGTATGTAACACCCTCTGGTGATGTCATTATATACACAGAGTCAGCTCTTTCTTCCTCAACCATGTCAACAATTTCAGAAACCAACTCATTATTATCACCAAACTCTACATTGGAAACTGTTAAAACATTTATATTAACTGCCTCAGGGTTAGCGAAAGTTCTAAACCCTTGTTGGTAGGCGTAGTAATCAGAAGTACCTTCGGTTGTATCCACTAACAAAAACTCACCATTAGCAAGACCATTAGTCCAACCTACCTTACCTACTTTATATTTATCACCATTGGTTCTAACATCTCTATAACAATTCCAACCATCGAAACCTAAATAAGGTACAAATGTAAATTTTCTTGCTCTAATACCCTCATAATCAGTTCCTTGTATTCCGGCTTCAGTTCTAAATTGATACTCACCAACGTCAAAACTTCCCGCAATTGTTGCCCCACTATCCATATGGAACCCCTTTGTTGTTGCCGACCATTGTATTGATGGTGTATTATCGGTATAACCTTTCCAATTAAACATATTTTGGTCAATACCCACAGTATTTGAAATACCTAAATACACTTTTCTAATCTTTTCAGCTGTTGGGTTGTATTTTGTTTTATATATATTTTCTGGTGCTAACACCCCAGAATCGTAATCTCTAACAATATAACCCTCAAACCCAGCCGTAAACGCGTCAATAGACGCGACAGGGTTAACAACTAACATTATATACCTACTTCTCAATGAAAACTCACCATCAGCAGTACCAACTCTTCTAGCGACATAATTATCACTAGATGGGTCCATAACACACTTACGGAAACTTTCAAGTATTGAAGGTCTAGCGTCTAAGTCATTAAAGCTTCTAACAACAATATCAAACTCTTTAGTGTCTGGTTTGATGTTAGCTATCGATATTTTTATTTCTTTATTTGCTGCACTACCATCTGAAATGCTAATAATTTTAAATAATTTTTCTACAATATTACCACGAAGTTCAGAAACAACCCAAGGTGTTTCAGGTGTTTGCCATTGTTGTTTGTAATTTTCAAACTCATCACTATAAGCTAAACTCACATCTAAACCTGAAATATAATTATTTGCTATTAAACTGTTCAATAGTTTTGGGTATTGTTCTTCAACAAAAACCATAGTATCCGAATCAAAACAATCCGTACCTAAAACTCTTGATATATAATTTCTTTTCGACACATCTAACGAGACATCATACTTAGTTATAGCACTAGTAGTATCACTAGTTGCGGATAATACAAAATCAGCTAAAGGGTTAGTACCTACGTTACCAGGTCCCATTTCTAAACCACTACTAATTTGTTGTGTTCTCCAAACTAAGTCATCTACAGAATAATCAGCTCTAGACCTTAACATCGCAACAACCATACCCTCATATTGTGTGTATGCTGACGCTATATATGTTGTAACTGTACCAGAACAAGTTCCAGTTAAAGCCGTTCCATCGTATGTATTTTGTAATATAGTGGATGACGAACCAGAAAAGTCAGAACCAGTTTTATTAAATACAATACCTTCTGGGTAAGTTGATGTATCGTTTGGTACGACACTAGAAGTAAATCCTGCCGATTGTGAAGGTAATAAACCCATATCGTATAGGTTCTCTATCTGAGAAGACCCAGTACCACCAAAACCAAAATAAACACTACCACCCGAAAATTCGGCCGTCCAGTTTAAAGTAGAGGCTGTTGTTATCGTTGTTGGGTTATAATTAGCTTCTGTAGTCACCATCCAAGCCGAACCAGCATCGTAACCAGTTAAACCTAAAACTCTTGTTACAAATAGTTGATTTGATTGTGATAAATAATTTCTAGCTATATATGGTAACTCATATTTTGGTTTCTCATTACCAAAAAGGGTTGGATTTTGGCCACCGAATATTGAACTGAATTCTTCATAATTTGTTATAAATATTGGTTCGAAAGCGGGACCCTTTGTAGTTTCTCCCACAACACCCAATGTTGTAACACCAACTTGTTGTGCTACAAAGGATAAGTCTTTTTCTGATGTAAACACCCCTGGTGATACAAATATTTTATTGTCTGATGCCATTTAATTTAATTTTTTCTTTATTAGTTATTTTATAATAAATATTGTGTAAAACATCAAAAAATTTATTTTGTGGTGTACACCACAAAATAAGTAAGAAAAAAAAGATACTTTTATCATACTTATATAGAAACGCCTTATGAAAAGGGACAAAAACTTAAAAATCACACCACAAACACACAAAATATTAAAAGAGTATTGTGAAAAGAATGGCCTTAAAATGTTCGCCTTTGTTGAAAAGTTAATTAAGGAAAGGTGTAAACCTAAGACAGATATCTATGGTGATGACTTAAATTAAACACTCTTATTTAATAGTACACAAGTTATTTTATGCAGTAATACCAAGTGAGGTACCAAATAAAGATTTAATACGTTCAACAATTTCATCAGCATTTGTATACTGTTCAACATATACTTCATCCTTAAAGCTTGTAATTGTAAATGTAAAATTAACGTTATCAATAACGGATTCTTTTAATGAAACTATTTTATCGGTGTCTTTTATTAGTGCGTATACCATATTTTTTTATTTTTTAATTATTTTTATTAGTTAAAAATCTTCTACCCAAACCAACCCTATCGACATATCATTCGCACCACCAAGTGTTCGGGCAACAAACGAATATATACTACCAGGCCTCATTGCGATACCCAATTCAAAAAGGGATGCCGAATCACCATTATCCTTTCCAACACCACCTACCCATAGTAACTTACCACCCGATACTGTAGTTCCAGCCGTATCTTGTGAGATAACAGAGGTATTTGCGTCAATATCGGTGTAAGAGGGTGAACCCCCTATAGTGGCGTCTTCATAAATGCTGAATGTTCCAGCACCGTTACTGTCATTTATTAGTGATATTGATTGTAATATTGCTGATACTTTATTGTTTCCAGTAGTTCCACCGAAGACGGTTGCTTTATTTTGGAGATTAAATAAACAAGTATCCGTACCCCCAATATTTTTTTCATTCTGAAATGCATTAATAGAACCAGTAACCTTATCTTTACCTTGTGTAAAGGATGACATATCCGATACGCAAACTACGTAATCATTAGCATCTGATGTTCCATCCTTGAATACCTCTGCTCTTAATGCAAAAGTTGGATTATATGCTGCTGGTGTTGTTCTTAAATTAGCTATATGTAAAGTGTGAACTAATACCATATGACCCGTTGATTGACTTTCAATAGAGAAATAAGCACATCCAAATCCACTACCATAACTAACTTGATAGATGTTTCCTTTTGTTGGGTCTAGTAACATTCCTGATGGATTGTTTGCGTCTCCACTACCATCCATTGTATCTGCATTCCATAATGATTGAGTAATAGTTGTTTGTACCCCATTTGTTCTGTAAGCTACACTCACTTCAGATGAAGTACCTGACATAATAAATCCATAACCATCATTTGCATCACCTAATCCAAAACCTTGAACACTCGTTGCACCATTGGGTTTTTTATCTGTAAACAAAGCTGAAATTCTACACATTGCACCTTCACCCGCTCTATATGTTATAGTCTTTATAGATTCTAATGCAGCAAACTCTGTTGCTGTACTAGCTGAACTTGTGGATATTTTAGCTAGGTTTTCGTCTTGTGTTACTGTACCCGAACCTAATACTTCTACATTACATAAATCCGTATTTATATTATATGGAAATGTTAATTGTGATATTGCTGTAAATTCTGATATCGGAAACTCATCATAAGTAACTCTGTTGTTTGCAGCGTCAACTTTTAAATGGTTCTGATTATCGGTAGCTACATTGTTAAGCGTCCCTACATCATTTCGTCCTATAATAACAGACTTAGTAACATTTGCCAATGTATTATCACTAATAGGTAACCCAATTGGTAACGATGGTATTTGTTGTGGCGATGTTTCATATTTTATACTGGTAGTAAATCCAGTCTGTGCCACTGCACCATTAGTATATTTTAATCTAAAGTATTTTGTTGATGATGGTATAAGATAAATTAATCCTTGTGGATTGTCTGCTGCGATATAACTAAAGCTGATAACTCTTTCATCTGTAACACCATCACTTGAATGAATAATCTGAAGTCCACCCGTTGCTGAATCTTGGTCTGACTTAACAAATATTGATGTTGAGGTATATCCTTGTGTATCTGAAAATGTACCCTCAAAAACACCAGTACCCGATAGTGGAGTCGTTGTTGAATTACCATTGTCAACACCTCCTTCTGGTGCATTAGTAAATGTACCATTTGGGTCTGTACCAACTTGAATATTCCTACCTAATGAAGTAACCATTGCAGGAGCAATAAAAGCATCCGTTGTTAATAGTTGAGGGCTAATTGCAGTCGTTAGTATTTTAGTCGTATAATAGAAATCCGTTTGAGTAACTCCCCCGTTATTCGTAAATCTATATCTAATGAAGTTTGCAAAGGCAGGTGCAGCAAAAAATTGATACCCTCCACTTGCTACATAAGGTATTGATAAACTTCTAACTACATCAGTAAATGATGCATCTTCACAAAAATCAATAGCAATTGTCCCATCGTGTGACGACAATATTTCTGTTTGAACTTGTGAATACCCATCTACATTCCCATCCCAATCTACGGATGAGGTGTAAGTTGCCCCACTTGCTAACAGTGCTGTTGTTTTGAACGCTGTTACTTCAGCGTCTAATGGTGGTGTATAACTCATATTTTTTAATTTTTAATTTCTTTTTATTATATAACTATCCAGTTTAACCCATTTGATTGCACAGTTCTACTTATGTATTGTCGTTTTAAGCCAATTGTTGCGGAACCATTGATTGTTTGACCTAAAGAGCCCTTCATTGTTATTATTCCAGTCCCACTATTAACTAATGTGTAAGTAGTTCCTTGAATACCTACCGCTGTTGGTAGATTTACTACAAAAGTTCCAGATGTACAGTTTACAGTTTCATTTGCTGTTGCGAAGGTAGTTGTACCAGTAACTTCTCTTAGTGATGGACCACCACCAACCCCAGTAAGGTTACTACCATCACCATAATAAGTTGTTGCCGATAATACGTTTATACTTGTGGTAAACGCTGAACCAACATTATCATTTATAGTAAATGTGTTAATGTTATCATATGTAAATCCTGTAACGGTTATACCTACATCTGTTCTGATAAGTTCTTGTGGCGTATCATCACCATTACCAACCCATAAGTAATCTGTTGTTAAATTTGGTAAACCAGCGGTTCTTGCGGTGTTGAATATAAATAATTGTCCATCAGTAGTACCAACCTTTAATACCTTAGCGATTCTTTGTATTTGTGTATCTGTTCCTGATGGTCTGAATTTAGTTAATCCACCATCACTCTTTGACATATAAAGAACATCATTAACTTCCCAAGTTTCACCAAATGGATTAACTACCGTTGTTGCACTTGAAGTATCTAATCCAGTTATTTTACCAAAGGTGACAATTGGGTAAACCCCCGCATTATCGAAATCCTCAGCGGTAAATCCAATCACTGGCATTGTGGTTGCGGTTGTAGCGTTTGCCAATTCTACCTCATGTATATCATCGTCAAATCCAACAATATAAACTGGACAACCTTTATCTATTGTTCCAGCACTTCCTTTTTTACCCCATATTGTAACGTCACCTAGATTACCATATTCTTCACCAGAAACCCATTGGTTGGATGCCACGTCAAAATAAATTAACTCACCCTGATATGAATTATCTGGTGTTGGTGGAATATTTGTTGTTACATCGTCTAAATCATTTAATGTTAATCCTGTATATGTTGTTGCAGAAAAAGTATCGACTACTAATGTACCATTAACAGTTAATCCTGTCATAGTATTAATAGAGGTACTTAAATCTACACCATCATTTCTACTTATTGTTAATGTGTTAGCGTTATTGTAAGTGAATCCTGTACTAAATGTATCATTAACATCTATTGTGGATAAATCTAATGTATAAGAAGTGCCATCATTTCTATCAAAAGTTGCTAACGCAGTTCCATTATCGTAAGTCGAGCCTGTTGTAAATGTATCCTCAAAGGGAAGTATTCTAGGCGTACCATCAAAGTTTTTATAGAATAAACCAATAGAACCACTATTACTACTATCAGTTGCGGGTACTGAAACAGTACCACCTGTAACATAAGTATTCGTATCGGGTGTTATACCACTAACTGGACGATATTCTACTTCACCTGTACTACTATTTCTTACTAAAATATCAGTTGCGGAATTATTAAGTGTTGGTGTGGATGTTAAGAATGCGGTTTGTGCTGATAATACACCATCTACAATAGTGTCACTATCTATGTATGTATCGTATCCTGCATTACCAACGAAAACTCTATCTTGATTATCTACACCTATTAAAGAAACATTGGCGTCCGCAACCGTCCTACCTTGTAAAAAGAAAGAATTATCTCTTATATTAATATGTCCATTAAAAACATTTATTGCCGAATTAGAGGTTACACTAGTTCCTGTTAAATTAGTAAACTTAGCGTCACCCGTACCTTCAACAAAAGCGTTTATTGTTCCACTATTTTGTTGGAAAGTGACAACGTTATCACTATCAGAACCACTACCAACTCTAAAGTCTACCGCCCCTCTTGTTGAGTCTGTTATAATTTCAGGACTACTAGAGTTGTCATAAGCGGTTTGTAATGTATCTGCCGCAGAACCACCTCCTCCACCAGTACCAGCAAACTTACCTTGTGGTATTATAGTTGCCGAATCTAAATCTGTATCACCATCTTGTGCAATTATAATTGCCACCAAATAAGAAGTTTCGTTTAACCCTGCGGGTACTACAAAATTTTCAAACTCAAACTCATCTCTCGCAATCGCTGCGTTTACATAAAATTCTTGTCCGTATTGGAAAATTAATAAGTTTGATGATGGTTGATGCCAAATTCTATGTGCGACATAAGCACCTACTCCAGGTATGGGAGTAATAGTACCAGCACCATCTGGGTCATAGTTATCAGGGTCTATAGTTGTCCCACTAGGACCTAAAACTGTGGTACCTTTAGCATATATTAATGTAGAACCACTTAATTGTGCGGTTGTAATACTAGAAGGTACTTTAGTGTCTGTATGGAAATTACCACCATAAAAATAAGATTTACCTACGCTTTTTTGAAGTTCTAAAGTTCCTGTTATGTTTGATACCCTATTTCCGTTTATACTAAAAGGTCCAATCGCAGATGTTAAATCCTGATGTTGGTTGATTGGAGATACAATTTGTATAGGTGTGTTAAATAAGTTAATTAGATTAGTGAAGTTAGCGTGTCCAACAATACCTAAAAATATATTATCTCTATAATCTGCTTCTGTAGGTGGGGTAGAAATCCCAAACTGAACTGTGTTTGTATTAGAATCTAAAAAGATGTATGAAGCACTATCACCAGTTAAATTAGTAACTGAATTTCCTGTTATAGAATCCCATGCAATATTTTGGATTGTAGGTGAGTTAGGGTCAGTATAATTGTCTACTATAATACCACTACCTGAAGATATATCAAATAAGGTATTATCACCACTATTTATTGTAACTTCTCCACCATCTCTAGTACCTGTGGATGCGTTGTTTTCAGTTACAACGGATAATAATGATTCTGACAATTCTGAAAAACCAACTTCATTAGTTATCCCCACCAATATTTTTCCTGTAGTTGTACCAGTTGTAACAACATACCCAACGATACTTCTTCTAAATTCTGTGTCAGGTGGGGTATATCTAAACGCACCAGGTGTAGTTTCAGAAAGATATATTTCAGTTCCTTCTGTAACGCCTGTAATATTTAAATCTCTAACCAAACCAAATGAGGTTATAAATCCTTCTGTACCATCAGGTATGTCGTGTGTTGCAACACCACTAATACCATATTTACCCCCTGTTGTGGTATCTCCAGTAGCAATCGCTAATATAACACTAGGTACCCCATTTACTGATGGTTGTTCTGAAGTTATGTGACAAACTTCTCCATTATTAATTTGAACACCTGTATTATTATGTACCCTTATTACAGATTCTTGACCAATATTAATTGTTACGTCATTCGCAGGTGTTTGGGGAAAATAAGATAAAGCATTTTCATCTACATCAAAATAAGTTCTACCACTAATTGCGGATGGTTTAGTTTCTGTTGTATAATCTATATAATTTGTTACAGTTAAACCACTTACTTGATTAATAGTTGCCGGAAATGAACCACCATCATTATCAAATATTGTAAACGTGTTATTATCATTATAGGTAAACCCTGTAACAAATGTATTCATTCCAGAAGGAATATTAACATCAAATTTAATTTGATTTGTTGATGGATTAGAAAGAGTTACATTAGTACCACCAGTTAATATTAAAACATCGGCCCCATCGTTTCTTCTTGTTATAGACTGATTTGAACCAAATGTGGTTCCTGTAACAAAAGTATTTGTACCAGAAGTACCACTTAATGATGATGCGTCTCTATATTCTATTAAACCACTAGTGTTGTTTCTAACTAATACTTGTGTTTGTGAATTATCGTTTGAGGGTGTTGTTGTTAGATTTAATGTGTCACCAGATATGGTTCCATTAACAATAGAATCTCCTTTGGAGATAAATCCATTCTTTATTACAAATTCGTTTGCCATTCTTTAATTACTTTCCCTATCCAGTAGATTAAATGTTATTTTATTATAAATATGTAGAATTAATTAAAATGAATAAAAATTACGTGGGAACATCGGTAGTTCTACCACTTAATACCATATCGATACTTAATGCATTGTTTTCACTATTTGGTGCATAACCGACTCTGTCTTTAATATCCATATTATAACTAAGTATGTTTCCTGAACTGCTCGGTGATTCACCAACCCTATCATTTATACCCATGTTTGCTGAAGTTCCTGGATTGCTTCCAACGATATCAGGAACAGTCCAATTTGTACCATCAAAGGTAGCATCTTCTCCTATTCTCCAATGATTGGTTAGTCCTGTAATTCCTGTAATATTTGTTGGTTTTCCACTATTGTAAATCGTACTAATATTTGCACTTTGGTCACCATCAAAAATTGCAACTTCATCAATTTTTCCATTGAATTCACCACCGGTTGTTCTACCACCTATTGTCATTGGTGTTGTTGGTGCATTGTACAATGATGAAAGCCCCGTACCACGGGCAGGAATAATACTATAAAATGTTTCTGAACCATCCATATATATTTTTAACAACTCACCATCTCCTGGATTTACAAGACATATGTGATGCCAATCTAAGTCATTTAATGCGGTTCCTATATTATTAGATTGAACTTGATGAGCAGCTTCAAAAACCCCAGTATCGGAAATATAAAATTGAATATATGCTCTGGTGGTATCAAATATATAAATTCGTGCTAGAAATACTCTTTCAGATGCATTATCATTTTTAACAATAAGTGATTGGTATAGTTCAGTAACTGCGGTGGAATTTCTTTTTACCCAAAGAGATGCAGTAAAAGCACCCGATGGATTAACATTTCCACAATTAATATAATCATTAATTCCATCAAACGACAATGAGTAATTTGAATAATTATCTTTATTCTCATTACTTGGTAACAACCATTGTGGGTCTCTGAATGTTGCGTCTTCACCCATTTTATAATAAGCTAAAGGACTTAGGCTTGTTAAATCTGTAGGAGTTCCTAAGTTATAAATGTCGGCAGCATTAGTAGATTGGTCAGAGTTCCATATCGCAACCTCATCAATACTACCAGTCGTATAAGAAGTATTATCAACATACCCAATAGTTATATTATTACCCATTACAGAACTTAATGTTGCGGGTACCGATGAAGTAATAGTATCTCTTAAAACCCCATCCACATAAAGTCTTAATGATGTTCCACCTACATACACACCCATAAAGTGATGCCAATTTGAATCATATGATAATGCAAAAGTAGCGCTAGAATTGGATGCCCCATTTCTAGCACCTAAATATACATTACCATCACTCCACCAGTAAAGTAAAAATTTATTTGTACCCGTTACTTTATCATTTAATCCAACCGTTTTAGTTGTAGATGTTTTCTTTCCCCAAAACGATATGGTAAATGTTGTAGTAGAATTTAAACTACTAACAGAAGTTGACATATAATCATTAGTACCGTCAAAACTCATTGAATAATTTGATGCCTTATCTTTATTTTCATTATTCGGAATTAACCATTGTGGGTCTCTGAACACACCATTATCACCCATTCTGTACCATGCTACTGGAGAGAGGTCTGTTAAGTCTGTTGGTGCTGATGCAATGCTTGTAATTTCTGCTTGAGTTAGTATTCTATTATATGTGCTTACTTCGTCCACTAACCCTAAAAATGTACCCGTAGATGTAGTAGGATTTAACCTTCCAATAGTTAAGTTACTCTCATAAATCCTACCACTAACAGCAGTTAAAAATGGTATAGGTGTAGATGCTGCAAATATTTTTACCCAATTCTGAGTAACTCCATTTAAATAAGCGTATATATGTCCTGTTGTTGCATTGTAAGTTAGGCATATATGTTGCCACCCAGCACCTTCAAGAGTTGTGTTATCTACATAATAAGTTGAAAAATTAGCTCCAGTATTATCATTACATTGTATAGCTATCTGTAATTTTGAACCATCTTTATAGAATCTACCCAATGTTTCATTTGGAAGACCTATATTACTTGGAGTAATCGACATTGGAAAATGTGCGGAGAAATTAGAATAACTACCATTAAAGTTAACCCAGCCCGAAAGAGTAATATCCGAACCAATTATTTTAGAGTTAGTAGAAACATAATCATCAACTCCATCAAACTCAAATGAATAATCATTAAAAAATGTTGGTGGTATTGTAGATAATCTTGGACCCCCTATTGTACTCATAATCCGAATCTTCCTTTTAGTGTGTTGTAATTTTGTAGGATTTCTGTCGATGATAAGGCTCGGTTGTAAATTCTATATGAAGCCAAATTCCCATTTAAAAAATTATTATTAGAGGATACATACCTACCGATATTAGTTACGGAAGTTGATAAATTATTTATTGTGTTATTTGAAATTAAAGAACCATTTCCATAAACTTTAATATTATTGGAAGTTGTATCAATTATTGATGTTACACTATTCCATTCTGTTAATGATGGTATACTGCCAATGGGTGATAGAGTACTATTATGGTAATAATAAAAATCACCATAAAAAAGCCCTGGGAATGGGCCTCCTTCACTAATAGCAAAACCATTAGCACCCGAACTTGCAAAATAACCATATGACCCATCATTACCACCCATTTTATACCAAAAATCTAAAGTATATATTGTGTTAGTAATAGTATTTGACAAGGATATATAATCATCCGTCCCATCAAACACCCAAGACCCTTGATTGTCTGTAGAAAAATCAGTATCGTTTATTAATGAACCTGTTACATTACTTACTAAACTGTCTGTTGTAGTACTACCACTTATATAAGATTTTGGGTTAGCAGCATCTACATAAAATACTAACCCTTCAGTTACTATTGATTTAGGACCTCTTCGTATTGACATAACTTTATATTGACCTTATAGTTGTTTTAATTTTCCATCCTGCTGTGTCTGTTGAAGAAATAAGTTGAGCTTGTGATTGGGAAATTTCTACATTAAATGTAACTCCTACTGTTGAACCTATGTCAGTTGTAGTATTTTCTGTGTAAACTAAATTACCTCCATTCCATATTGACATTATGTTTCCTGCTCTAGCATTTGATGCAGAAACCACCGTGTAATCAAAGAATACGCCGTCGTATGAACTAGTACTCAAAGAATATATGGATTGGGATACATTCAATGTTGTTGAGCTTATAGTCGCACTTGTATACAGCGCGCGAGGATCTGCTCCTATTAAGGTTCTACCATCCGAGAATACTTCAAATTGAGGTAAACCTGATATATCATTTACAACTAGTAATGAACCTGATAATTGATCATCTATAGCAAATAATTCTCCTAAACTACCTACTACACTAAATACTGTTGAACCACTTCCAATTATTTCTAAGGGTTTGCTTGAGCCTGAAACTAATAAACTTCCAGTTATAACTGCTGAGCCTGAAAATGGGAATGGTGGTGGGTTATTTAATAAATGGGATGCAGTAACAGCAAAACTTGCTGATAATACACTCATTGAAGATGTCTGTGAATTAGTTACAAACGGTGATAAATCTTGATCACCAGTATTTACTCCAGACAAATTTAATCCTACTATAGTTCCGCTTGAACTTATATTTCCAGATGCTGTAATACTTGTGCCCAATAAATTTAAACAATCTGATGCGTTTCCTATTGAAATACAATCATGAGTAAAATCATAATCTATTGCTAAGTTATTTTCTACATATAGTTGTTTTGCAAATAAATTATTATTAGCACTTATATTATTTGCAGATGTAATATTTCCAGATGATGTTATATTAGTATTAACAAATAATCCAACGTTTGGAGAAATTGAAGCAGTTGAACTACCACTTGCAATTTGGGATAAATTTAATCCTACTATTCCCGATGCTGGGATATCTGTTAATCCACTACCATTACCTTCGAATGAACCTGAGAATGAACCTGATAAAGATAAATCATCTCTAAACTGTTTACTGTCAAATAATCTACCCATTATATACTCCATCTACCATTTATTATAATTGTATCAGACGATGCAATTTCATATCCTAACAAAACAGTATTAAAATTTAGTGTTTGCGTAACAGTAGTCGTAGGCGTCCATTCATATAAGTCTTTATCAATATATTGTCCATTTATATATACATCGAATTCATTTTTAGTAGCAGCGATAGTTGTTATAGGATTGGTAGCAGCTGCAGCGGAAATAGTTATAGTGTCAGAATCTGAAAATATTCCTGTTTTATCTGATAACTCAGTTAAATATAACATTGTAGCAGAATCTATAGTTCCACCACTACCTCCTGAGCCATCGTTAGAAACTAATACTGCATTACCTGATATAATATTTTGTTGTTGATGTAGTAATTGTTGAGGTAATGAAGTACTGCCAAACAGTGAATCTAAATCTAAATCTAATACTGTGTCCCATGACAATAACTTTGTAGAAAATCTTTTTTGAACTGTGGACATTCTATATTCTTGCTCTGCCATTAATGTTCCATTAACTGTTAATGGTATAGTGCATCTAACAATTCTATCATCTCCTACTGTATTAATAGTTTCAAAACTTAAATTACGAATATATGTTTTATATTTGTTAAATTCATTGCCCCATGCAAATGTTCCATATGGCATAATTTGTTCTACCAAAGAATTCATTTGTGTAGTAAAATCAGTCCATATTAATAATTCATAATCTAAATCAATATATTCTGGAATATTTATTGTGTAAATTTCATCACTTTGTTTTGGTTCGGTATTGAATATAGGATTAATATCATCTTCATATCTATTTCGTTTATTATATGGTTGTTTATAAAATAATACATTACCAGCAGCTGCTCTATTAATATCTAATTTTTTTAATTGGTCTCGTTCTTGTAATGAATTTCTTTTTAAAACTATAATAGGAGATTGTAACATTCCTTTTTCATCACGTAAATATCCTAGTCTTCTTACATTATCCCATTTTTCACCATTTGCAAAAATTACAGGAACATTTATTAATTCTCCATTTGCTTCAACTTGTGGCTGTATTTCATTATCTAAAAACCATTTTAACGCATAATCAATATCATATACAGTTCGTTTAGGAGTTCGTACTACATCATCATCTCTTCGAACTTGATTTGCTCGATTTAGTATCGGATCTGGCCTATTCGACTCTGTATTTTTTAATTCCGGTTTATTTGTTTTTCTATCAATATTTTGTATACGATATCTAGCCATTAACCAAATCCTTTATATGAGTTATCATCATTTGGAGTACCGAATCTCATTTTTCTAATATTTGTCGGCGTTTGTCTTGTTACATGTGCATCGCATAATACTGATACGCTATATCCAAATTTATCTCCATTCGGCCATGTTTCAGGATTCTTTCCTGCGAAATATTCATTTGCATCTACGTTATCTAATTCATAGAATTCATTATCCCATTTTACAATATCTCCCGTTTCAGGATAAAAATCTGCTTTTTCTAATATATCTCTAGATATACCAAATTGAGCTGTTCTTGTATATGTATGACCATAATCGTCCATATTAGCTGTTTTGCCTTCTTTGGTAATTAATGCAGGTATTAGTATGGAACTATAATATGTTTTAGAAGTAGATTCTCCATATATATTTGAATTAGATTGCTCAACAACTAATTTAAAGAATTCTATTTCTGTATCTACTATTGCATTTAATAATTCTGCATTAATAGATGCTAAAAATCTCGCATCCCGTTGTGTTCCAAATAAAGCCATAATTATCCTATATAAATTTTAGTAGGTACTTTTGACAATACTTCATTCATTGCATCATTTTCTGCTTGTTGTCTTGCCATCATACTTTCTTTGGTTAATTTTTCTAGAAATTCTCGTAGTTGCGTAATTAATGCTTCTTTTTCAGATTGACCTTGAGAAACTAAATCTGAACCATTAAGTGTTACTTCGGAATTAGGTATTGGTATTGTTGAATATTTACTTCTAACATATCCTAATGTTTCTTTAACTAAAGCTGCTCCATACCGATATATCCATGCTCTACCCATATCATTAATTTGTGAATATTTTTGATAGGTATATGGTATATTTGATGCATCGCTAATTACATTATCCATTACCGCAGTATTACCAAATAATATTGCATCATTTGCTTTATCTTCTTCGAATAAAAATTCAAACCAAACAGTTTTAAAATATGGTGTAGCAGCTGTTCCTTGTGTTCCTGGTACTGGAAATAATTTTATATCATCTCCATGTAATTCAAATGAGAAATGAGATTTTCTAATTCTATCATTAAATTCTATAGTTTGAATACGCAATAAATCTTGATGTATTGGCATCATCATAAAGTTAACAGATGGAGAAAATCCGCCGAAATCAAATGAATCTAATAATTGTTGTGAACCTAATCCAGTACCAACAAATGGATCAAAATATCTAACAATTGCGGGAGGCACATGATGTAATACTCGTTTAATTTCAATTGAACTACTATTTGATAATTCAATACCCAATGATTCTGATACCGCTGTACGAATACTATAAGACTGCACTCCGTCTTTAATAGCTATAGAAGCTGAATACCATTTTACATTTCCTCCTGAATCTGCTTCAGTACCATATGCTCTAGATAATTTTGTTATATATGATAGCGAACTTCCTATTAATGTATTTGTTAATCCTGAGTCATTTAAAAAACTTGAGCCGGTATTAATTCCTAATGTATTTAATAAATTATTTGTAATATTAACTTGATTGACTTGATTTGAATATTCAATAACTGCTGATTCGAATGCATTATAAAAATTTATATCTAATAATTCAACATCCATAATTGGATATCCAACGTTTTCAGCTGCATGTTTTGCGAAGCTATCTGCTTGTTGTTGAAACATTGTATCATTATCAAAAAATCCAAATGGTGTGTCTCCTACACTAAATGATGAACTTCCGGGCCATATTGGTTTATTTTCACTATAATCCATTTAATACCTTTTATAATAAATATCAGTACACATATACTTGTAATATGATATTTTTAGAAATTATTGTAATTTTGTAAGAGTAGTTTCTAATAATTGCATTTGTTCTAGTGTCTCAATTTTTCCGATACATAGTTGTCGGATTGCATGAAATGTTTTTCTTGGGGAATATGCTGTCAATACTTTTATTGTTACTAATTCTACACCTTTACCTAAATCCTGTTCAATATGTACCATTAATACCATACGAATTGCTCGTATTCTATCTAATACATCTACAAGATTTCCTTTGTACCGAATTCGTACTTGCATTGAATATTTTGTTCTAGGTGCTGCCATAATTACTATTTCTTTTTATATAAATATCAAAACAGTAAGAAAGGGATGAAAAAATCATCCCTTCCAAACTCAATCGTTAAATAATTAATTAAAAAATTATAAAATTTGTTAATTATTAAATTTGATCTACACCGGATACATAAACTTTTCCGTAGAATTCTGGTCTTACAACTTTCTTCGCATAACGAGTCATAACGCCTTTTCTAGGAGTAAAGTTAACTGGATCGTACACTAATGGTGTCATGATAAGTGGTACGTATGGAGCATAAACTGCACCTGTTTCAAGGAACTGCGCTCCTCTATATCCCATAAGGATTACGTTTTCTTTCATGTATGGGTTCTTGTAAACTGTGTATCTATTATTAATAGCACCAATTTTTTGAACACCAGCGGCAAATTCCATTTTGTTACCATCTGTGTCAGCGGCAAATCCAGGAATAGATTCTAGGATAGTTGCTACTTGTGGAGATGTAACTAAGAAATTTGCACCACCTCTTAGGGTTTTTTGGTGAATTGCATTAGATACTTTTTGAAGTTTAGTACCAAGCGTTTGGAACCACTCTCCTTGAGTATTATAATATCCACCATCAGCTACGCCTTTTCCAACGAATGCTGTTCCTGCAGAGTTTATAAATTGATTAGAAATTGCTGACCAATACTCAGTTGTTACTGCACCATTGATTAACATATCTAATATTTCAAGATCAATTTCCATTGATACATATTCACTCAACATTGAAGTTAATTCAGCTTCAGCGTCAATTGAGTGGTATGCATTTAAATCTTGAGCAAATTCAGGTGTCCATACAGCCTTTAACTTTCTAGTCTTAGCTACAATTGCATCTGATTGCATTTCAAGATTTACTTCTGGAATGTCAATATCAGTACCATCATTGATACCTGTGCCAGCACCAGAACCTTTGAAAGGATCTTTATCTTCGAAATCACCTCTAGTAATATCAGTCGGTTGCAAGCTATATGCTACAGAATATGGTCCTAATACACCTAATGCTGCTGCTGATCCAGAAATTACAAATTCAACATTACCACCATTTAATTTTGTAAATGCTGGATATTGTGTGAATTCAACTGCAGTTGCGTAACTAGATCCTGAAGATACTACAAATGATCTTACTGCTGTGTTATCAAATCCTGCAATTGATGCAGTTGGTACAGATAATACTTTAAAGTCGTCTAGCGTATTAACAGCTGGACCTGTAAATAAAGTATCAAAATTAACAGATGCAGAAGTTGCAGCTGCGATAGTACAATCACCATTTGCAGTTGAACCAGTTGTTTCGTTAATTGAATAAGCAAATCTACCTGCTCCATAAAGACCACCTGATGCATCTGCAGCGTCTGATGTAACACCAAACATTGAGTTATTAGCATCTGGAGAACCATACGGTATTGGGTTAGATGTACCGCCAGTAGTTGTAAATCCTGGCTGAGCTGTACCGTATTTAAAATCTAAATAAAATACTAGTCCTGAAGGAAGGTTCATTGGTTGAACAGAAACGAATTCTTTTGCTGCAAATTCAGCAAAGATTCTTCTTAC
>WLWG01001011.1_pt1 | contig 27084 bp, 29 predicted proteins | sample 6712871 | NCBI WGS metagenome assembly WLWG01 (sample SAMN12718693, study PRJNA515312) | sponge metagenome | isolation source: marine sponge | host: Mycale hentscheli | place: New Zealand: South Island, Marlborough, Capsize Point | collected 2003-05-01
TTACATTTCCGGGCGTTTCGGGTAGGAACGATCGGCATTAGCCACGCGTGATGTGGGCCTAGATGGACTTGAACCATCGGCCTCTTCCTTATCAGGGAACGGGTGACGCACGCTCTGGTCGGCGGTGTACTAGCCACAATCCCGACTATGAGGCGGGTCTGGGCCTTCTTGGGAACTGCCGCACATCTGATTAGAGCTGTGTCAGACGTGTGTCACGAACCATCTGCCCCCTGACACAAGAAAATGACACAACCGACCTGTGCCGTCGATTGTCGAGATGTTGCCTGGTTCTTCAGCTGGCGAACGCGCCGAGAAACGCATCCACTGTTCTCTCGATGTCAACCAATCCGACTTCACGACCATCGAAAAGCTGAAGGTACAGGAGGGGACCGAGTAAGTAGGCCCCAACGATTTCCTCCGTCAGGCCGGCGTCCAGTTCATCCCGTTGGGTCGCGACACACACAACGTCCCAGACAGGGCGTCGGCTAATCCGGGTCATCGATTCGTGCATCGCTTGAATACGTAGAGAGCCAGCAGAACCTCTCTCCATCGCCGTGATGAGGACCTCAGGTAGCCGGCTGTGTCGAAGAGCATCAACAAAGGCCGTCATCTCAGAAATGAGATCCGTGCGGGTGTCGCCCGTCGGTTCACCTGACTCCAAAGGCGCCTGGCAATCAATGAGGACTTCGGACAGTAAGTCCTCCGTGGTCGGCCAGTGTCGGTATACGGTCGCTCGACCCACACCGGAGTCTTCGGCGATCCGCACATGGGTGACGGCGTCCCAACCCTCGGTAAACAGCAAACGAGCTCCAGCCTCCAGAACGGCCGCACGCGTTCGCGCTACCCGTGCGTCGTCTCGTTCTGTCCGTGTTGCCCGTGACTGCGAAATCTGGATCGCCACCGGCACAACCTAGTTCAATTACGCGACTTGTGAGACGGATTGACTCATAACGGTGCATATGGCACAGTCCCTTTCTTATGAGACGAGATGTCTCATAAGTAGCGAATGGGGTGACCAATGAGTCAGGACCAACTCTTCGAATATGCCAAAGATGGAAGTGTGATCAAACTTGGCCAACTGGTGGCAAGTGTTGATCTGAACGCCACAGACAATGATGGGATGACGGCGTTGATGCATGCCGCCGCCCACGGGCACTACAAGGCAAGCGGTTTGCTCGTTGGCAGCGATGATTCCACCATCAATGCACAAGATTCTTCCGGCAAGACGGCACTGATGTACGCAGCAGACGTAGGAAGCAACAACATAGTGAAGATGCTGTTGAAGAAGGGCGCCGATCCTTCAATAACGGACAATCACGGCCAGACCGCAACGGACTACGCAGAAGTGAACGGCCATGAAAAGGTTCTCAAGCGTCTACAAGGTAAGGCCTAAAGGACTAACGATGCTTCGGGACGACCTCACAAACCAAAGCCAATCCACTCTCACAGTTGCCGTCCTTGGAGCCACCGGGAACCTCGGCGGGCACTACGCCCAGCAGGCTTTAGCTGCCGGCCACAAGCTACAGGCCCTCGCTCGGTCAGTCACAAAACTCACCATCGCGGAGCAGTCGGGAGTCACCGCGATTCAGGGCGATGCCACGTCACCTGACGACGTCGCTCGAGTTGTCACAGGTGCAAACGTCGTCGTCAGTTGCATCGGAGGAAACAAGCACTCCCAGGTTATGGAAGCTGCGTCCAACAACATCCTGTCTGCCGCCGCCCAACAGCCACATCCACCGCGGTGCATCTTTGTTTCAAGCATCGGGCTTGGCGGAACATCGCCACTCATCGGCTGGATTCTTGAACGTATCGCAGGTAAGCCCACCTGGTCCGACTACGAAGCAGCGGACCTCCGAATCCGAACTGAACGAAATGTGCCCGTCACCTTGGTCCGGCCGTACGCCCTCACGGATAAACCCGGAAAGGGCGCCTACCACGCCACAACCAAAAGTCGGATTACCTTCGCCAGACCTATCACCCGTGCCGACGCTGCCACTTTCCTTCTCGACGCCACAACAAACCCCTACTGGGACGGACCCGAGGGTGTCCAACTCACCGGTGCCTGAGCCTGTCACCCCAAGCGAACAACCGCACAGGCGAGTTACGGATGCCTGTAAAGATCGCCACTGAGAGCATCACCCTCACCCGCCTACTACGTGACCGAAAGAATGCAGACATAGCGGGCCACCACAGATCTGCCGACAAGATTCCCAACAAGCAAGTGTCAGCATTTGACGCGGATAGACGTGAGTCCATTGATGTGGGCCTAGATGGACTTGAACCATCGGCCTCTTCCTTATCAGGGAAGCGCTCTAACCAGGCTGAGCTATAGGCCCCGAAGCGAACGAGACACTACCGGATCGGCGAATGCGATCCGTCTCTCGGTCCTAATTGTCAGATAGGACCACTTCGATGCCGCCCGTCAGGCCGACGGTCACGTTGTATAAGAACGCAAACAAGGTAGCTAGGGCGGATACCAAGACGATCTCCACACTCGCTATAACGGCAGCGAGACCAAGGACACGCGACAGTTCCAGTGACGTGAGTAGGTCGAAGCCACCGGTTCCTAGAACATCATCGATCGTTCGTGACACGGCATCCAAAGTTCCGGTGGAGTCCAGGGTCCAGAACACGAAACCGAACGCAACGACGATCACGATGCCGATCGCCAGCGACAGTAAAAACGCAGCCTTCGCTACTGACCAGGGGTCAAGTCGCGTGACATACACCCGAGCACGCCGTGGCTTCGAGCGCTTCCTGCGCCGTTTCTCCGGGGGTGGTTCGGAACTCGTAGCTGCTGGCGGCGCGCTAGGGACAGGATCGACCGTCTGCCCCGAGGGGTCGGTCGACTCGACCGCGACGGGTGGCTGCTCGCCACGACGCCGCGCTCGCTGCCCTGCCGGTTGGCTCACGCCGAGTCACCCTCCTGGCTCTCCACTGCTGCGTCGGAATCCCTGTGCTCGTTCCCATCCTGCGCGTCATCGGCGATGTCGTCCTCGCTCGCCTTCTCGCCGCTTCGTGCCACCGCGACGACCGAGTCCTCATCACCCAAACGCATCATCGTGACGCCCATCGTGTCACGACCGGACGGCCGCAATTCAGACACGGCTGTCCGGATGACCACGCCGTTGCTCGCGATCGCGAAGATCTGATCGTCCGGATCACAGATCATCGCCGCAACGAGCGATCCGCGCTTCTCGTCGATCTTCATCGCTCGCACACCGAGAATCCCTCGGTTGCGTGCTGTCCACTCGTCTTCCAGGGTTCGTTTGGCGAATCCACCGTCGGTGATGGTCACGATGTGCTGGCCTGGTCGCACGATGTCCATGCTGAGAAGTGAGTCGCCCTCACGGAACCGCATCCCGATGACGCCGCGTGTGTCCCGACCCATGGGACGCAGGTTCTCGTCGCTTGCCATGAAGCGGACGCTCATTCCCTTCGTCGACGCGAGGAAAATATCGTCTTCGGTCGATACCAAGCGTGCACCGATCACTTCGTCGTCTTCGGCGAGATTGATCGCGATAATCCCGCCTTGCCGATTCGTGTCGTAGTCGCTGAGGCGTGTTTTCTTCACCTGGCCACTTCGGGTGGCGAGTACGAGGTAGTCGGCCGCGTCGTACCCGGGAATGGACAGAACGGACGCGATGGTCTCCTCGGGCCGAAATGCCAGCAAGTTGGCGACGTGCTGGCCCTTCGCGTCACGACTCGCGTCGGGTAGTTGGTAGCCCTTCGCTCGATAGATGCGGCCCTGGTTGGTGAAGAACAACAGCCAGTTGTGTGTGCTGGTCACCATGAAGTGCTCGACAACATCGTCTTGTCGAAGCGCAGCGCCTCGAACACCACGCCCGCCACGGCGCTGCGCCCGGTAGAGGTCGGAGCGAGTTCGCTTCGCGTAGCCACCGGAGGTGATCGTCACCACGACGTCCTCCTCCGCGATGAGGTCCTCATCGGTGACCTCACCATCCCAGGGGAGGATCTCGGTTCGACGATCATCTCCGAACTTGCTGACGATCTCCCCGAGTTCTTCAGAAACGATCGAACGTTGCCGGGGCTCGTTGGTCAGGATGTCGTTGTAGTCGGCGATCTTCGTCATCAACTCGTCGTACTCATCGATAATCTTCTGGCGTTCCATGGCAGCGAGCCGACGCAGTTGCATGTCGAGAATCGCTGTCGCCTGCAGTTCATCGATCTCCAGCAGTTCCATCAGACCGCTACGGGCGTCCTCCACTGTCGCGCTTGCGCGGATCAAGGCGATGACGTCATCAAGTGCGTCGAGTGCCTTCAGGTAGCCACGCAGGATGTGTGTGCGCTCCTCAGCCTTGCGGAGCCGATACCGCGTCCGGCGCTGGATAACCTCGATTTGATGCGCGATCCAGTAACGAAGAAACTGCTCCAGCGTTAATGTGCGGGGGACACCATCCACTAGTGCGAGCATGTTCGCACTGAAGTTGTCTTGTAGTTGTGTGTGCTTGTAGAGCTGATTGAGCACAACCTGTGCGACCGCGTCCCGTTTTAGGTCAATGATCAAACGCATGCCGGTGCGAGACGATGAGTCGTCCCGAACATCGGAGATACCGGTCAGTTTTCCGTCGCCCACGAGTTCGGCGATGCGCAGTAGGAGATTGTCCGGATTCACCTGGTACGGCAGCTGGGTCACGATCAGGCTCTGTCGACCCTTGGCGTCTTCGTCCACTTCGACAACGGCACGCATCGTGATCGATCCACGACCGGTGCGGTAGGCGTCCTCGATGCCTCGCTTGCCGATGATCGTCGCTCCCGTGGGGAAGTCCGGACCTTGGACGATGCCCAGAAGGGCGGTCAGACGCTCCTCGGTGGATGCTTCCGGGTTGTCCAGCAGCCACGTCGCAGCCTCGGCGACTTCCCGAAGGTTGTGGGGCGGGATGTTGGTAGCCATACCGACAGCGATGCCGGCGCTTCCGTTGACCATCAGGTTCGGGAATCTGCTGGGCAGAACGGTGGGCTCGAGGGTCCGACCGTCGTAGTTGGGTGCGAAGTCGACGGTCTCTTCATCGATGTCGCGCACCGTCTCCATGGCCAACTGGGCCATCCGGCATTCGGTATAGCGCTGGGCTGCGGGCGGGTCGTTCCCGGGTGAACCGAAGTTCCCCTGGCCTTGAACGAGCGGGTACCGAAGACTCCATGGTTGAGCAAGTCGGACGAGGGCGTCGTAGATCGCGCTGTCGCCATGCGGGTGGTAGTTGCCCATGACGTCGCCGACCACTCGTGCGCTCTTGGAGAAGTTACGGTCCGGCCGATATCCACCGTCGTACATCGCATACAGCACCCGGCGGTGCACCGGCTTGAGTCCGTCGCGCACGTCGGGAAGCGCGCGAGACACGATGACCGACATCGAGTAGTCCAGGTAGGACCGCTGCATCTCGGTTTGCAGATCAACGGGCTCGACGCGCGTAGCCTCCGGTGGTTCGCCGCCGGCCGTCGCGTCGATGGTGTCGATGTCGTCGGGCACTTACGCCTCCGTCATAGTCGTCGTGCGGGAAAGTCTGTGGTTCTTGTCATGTGTCATCGCTTGTCGACGTCAGATGTCCAAGAAGCGAACGTCGCGCGCGTTTTGCTGGATGAAGTTGCGCCGTGATTCGACGTCCTCCCCCATCAGCACGCTGAACATTTCATCGGCCTGGGCAGCGTCGTCCAAGGTCACTTGGAGTAAGACTCGGCGCGCGGGATCCATCGTCGTTTCCCACAATTCATCGGCGTTCATCTCGCCTAGGCCCTTGTAACGCTGAACGGCCTCTTCCTTGGGGAGTTTGCGGCCGGCTGCCTGTCCCGCTTCGATAAGTGCGTCTCGTTCTCGATCCGAGTACGCAAATTCGGACCCTTCACGCTGCCACTTGATCTTGTACAGCGGGGGTTGCGCCAAGTAGACGTGCCCGAGTTCCACCAAGGGACGCATGAAACGAAACAGCAACGTCAACAACAAGGTGCGAATGTGTTGCCCGTCGACGTCGGCATCAGCCATCAGGACCAACTTGTTGTACCGCAACCGATTCAGATCGAACTCGTCCTGTACGCCTGTACCGAGCGCCGACACCAAGGCCTGTACCTCGTTGTTGCCGAGAACCTTGTCGATGCGGGCCTTTTCGACGTTCAGGATCTTTCCTCGGATCGGCAGAATCGCCTGAATTCGTGGGTCGCGACCCTGGCGAGCTGAGCCGCCGGCTGAATCGCCCTCGACGATGAAGATCTCGCATTCCTCGGGTTCACGGCTGGAGCAGTCGATCAACTTCCCCGGCATACCGGCGCCGCCGAGAAGGCCCTTTCGGTTGCGGGCCAGGTCGCGCGCCTTGCGGGCTGCGATGCGTGCCGATGCCGCATATACGGACTTGCGCGCGATCTCTTTTCCTTCGGACGGGTTCGACTCGAACCACGCGCCGAGTTGATCGTTCACGATCTTCTGCACGAACGTCTTCATCTCGGTGTTGCCGAGTTTCGTTTTCGTCTGGCCTTCGAACTGCGGTTCCATAAGTTTCACCGACACGATCGCGGTCAGACCTTCGCGCACATCTTCACCTGTGAGATTTGCGTCCTTTTCTTTGAGAACGCCCCACTCGCGCGCGAACTTGTTGACCAGGCTGGTCAGCGCAGTCCGGAAACCTTCTTCGTGAGTTCCACCCTCGGTGGTGTTGATCGTGTTCGCGAAGGTGTAGACCGACTCAGCGAACGTCGTGTTCCACTGCAGGGCGATCTCGGCACTCAGGCCAGAGTCGTCGTTCTCCGAGCCAATTTCGATGATCGTCGGGTTGGAGACGCCTTTGCTGGCGTTGATGTGTCGGACGAAGTCGACGATGCCGCCCTCGTAGTGATAGCGAACGCTCTTGACTTGCTCCTCTGTCGGATCGGCGGCTTCCGCAACGTCGATCACCGGTGCTGCCCCGCGCCGTTCGTCGGTCAGTTCGAGGCTGAGCCCTTTGTTCAAGAACGCCATCTCTTGGAAGCGACGAGACAGCGTGGTGAAGTCGAACCATGTTGTGTCGAAAACTTCCGTATCCGGCCAGAACGTGACTGTGGTGCCGGTAACGGTCGTTGATTCCCCTTGGGCGAGCGGGGCGGTGGGAACGCCACGGTCGTAGGACTGTCGGTAGACAGCTCCGTCGCGGTGAACCTCCACCTCAAGGTGGGCGGACAGAGCGTTGACGACCGAGACGCCCACGCCGTGGAGCCCACCCGACACCTGGTAGCCGCCGCCACCAAACTTCCCACCGGCGTGCAGAACGGTCAGGACTACCTCCACCGCTGGCTTCTTCTCCACCGGATGTTCGTCCACGGGAATTCCGCGACCATCATCGACAACCCGGACCCCGCCATCGGCGAGCAACGTCACAAAAATCGTGGAGGCGTAGCCGGCCATCGCCTCGTCCACCGCGTTGTCGACGACTTCGTAGACGAGGTGGTGCAGGCCCCGCTCACCGGTGGACCCGATGTACATGCCCGGGCGTTTGCGGACGGCATCCAGGCCCTCGAGAACGGTGATCGCGCTTGCGTCGTAGGACACCGGGTCCTGCCTTTCTGGACGAGACGCCTCGGTGTTTCCGAGGGCATGGCGGGCCTCCATGGAGTGGCTCTCCAGAGCAGCTCCGGGGGTGGGAGGAATACAGGCCGAGTCTACCTCCGCCGGATGGATTCTGCGCACACCGACCTGCGTAAAAACGGACGAGAATGCCTGATGTGGGGAATGGACCCCTAGGTGATGTATGGGGGTACTGATATTCCCCAATAGACCGTTGGTGAATGTTGTAGGCCTGCGTGGTGCCTTTCTGGGTGACGCCCTGGCCGGCCTGGACTACCCGTAGGTGTCGCGGGGGCCGCGACCCTTGACCACCCGGGGGCCAGCGCGCCACGAGGGCGCCTGTGGGCCCTTCACCTGAACACTCTCCACGACATCCGGGCCCAGGGCCGCTCGCACCCGTTCCAGTAGGGATGCCGTCAGCAAGCGCACCTGGGTGGCCCAAGCGGTCGAGTCCGCTCGCAAGACCAACTGCCCGTCGTTCCATGACTCGACGTGGACATGCTCGGCTACGTCCTCCCCGACAATCTCCCGCCAATGTTCGGATAGGCCAGCGCGCGCGGCATCGTCCTCCCATCCCTGGTGGCTGAGGAACTCGGCGAGCGCCGTCGACATCAAGGTTGGATCGCCAGACTTCCCTGCTCGTGTGCCAACTGGCTTCGAACGCTTCTTCGATGCCCGGCTTGACGAGTTTCCCGACGACGACACCCCACTCGATCGGGCACGTTGAAACGCACGGGTCGCAGCGTGAAGATCCGATTCCTCGCCGTCTGGGACATGTGCGTCATCGGACGTCATGCCCCGGTCACCTGACCCTTGGTGACCGTGAATCGGGCACCGGTCAGTTCGGCCGGAACATCGTCAAGCACCGCCGCGGTGATGAAAACCTGGGTCACTCCTTGAACCATGGTCGCCAAGTGATCTCGTCTGGTGGTGTCGAGTTCGGCGAACACATCATCGAGAATGATGATCGGGTCCACGTCGTCGCCACGGAGAACCTCCGCCGCCGCCAACCGCAGCGACAAAGCCATGGACCACGATTCACCGTGCGACGCGTACCCCTTCACTGGAAGACCGTCGAGCACCAGGTCGACATCGTCGCGGTGGGGACCGACCAGGGTGATCCCGCGTCGGAACTCGTCTTCTCGTCGCTCGCGTAGATCCTGACGAAAAGCCTCAGGTAGGGCATCTGTCGCGTGCTCTTCGTTGACGATGGGTGACGACGGCCGGTATCGAACATCGACGGTGGCTCCCTGCGCGATCGACTCGTACGCGGCCTGGACGTACGGGGCGAGATCGTGAATGAGTTGTGAGCGGTGGCGAATGATGTCGGCACCGAGTTCTACCAGTTGGTCGTCCCATACCTCGAGGGTTTGACTCATCGACGCCGATGGACGTCCGCCTGCGGACTTCAAGAGGGCATTGCGTTGTCGTAGCACTCTGTCGTAGTCCGCCTTCACTCCCAACATGCGTGGATGTCTTTGCACGGACATGTCATCGAGGAACCGTCGCCGGTCTGCGGGATCACCTCGTACGAGAGATAGATCCTCGGGAGCGAAAAGCACCGAACGGACGATCCCCAGGATGTCTGCGGCTTTGGTAGCCGGCGATCGATTGATGCGAGCTTTGTTGGATCCGCCGGGGTTGACCTGGAGGTCCAAGGACACCGAGCGTTCTTCTTCTCGCACCCGGGCCCGGATAACCGCATGTTCGGCTTCTTGTCGAACTAACGGAGCGTCCGTAGATACCCGATGACTACCGAGGGTCGCCAGGTAGGCGATCGCTTCCACGATGTTCGTTTTTCCCTGCCCGTTCATGCCGACGAGTGTGGACACTCCAGGTGTGAACTCGATATCCACCTGCGGGTAGGAGCGATAGTCCGTCAGGCTCAGTGCCTGAACCCACATGGTCAGCCAGTCAGCCGAACAGGCATGAGGAGGTACCGGTATTCCTCAACCGAGGTCCCGTCAACCATTCCGGTGATGACTGCTGGCCTTGTGGCTTGCGTGAAGGCGAATTGCGCAGTCTCAGCGTCAATCGATGTCAAGCCGTCCTGGAGGTACCCGGGGTTGAACGCGATCTCGATGTCGTCTCCATCGATGGATGCCTCCACCACTTCTTCAGCTTGGGCGTCCTCACCGTTCCCGGCACGAAGAGCCACCTCCGCTCCGCTGAACGTCAATCGCAGCGGAGTGTTCCGTTCGGCGACGAGGGCCACTCTCTTGACCGCTTCGATCAACGACGCTGTGTCCACCCGGGCGTGCGTCGACGATTCACTGGGGAGCAACGATCGGTACTTGGGGAATTCACCATCGAGCAGTCGCGTCGTTGTCCTCCGGTCCGCACCCTCGAAGCCCATGAGCCGTTCACCTTCAGGCGCCAAAGCAATCGTGACCTCGTCGGCCGACGCCAGCGACTTCGCGGTGTCCAACATGGTTTTCGCCGGCACCAGCAATTCCGCGTGCGTTTTCGAATCACTCGGCGACCACTCGCATTCACGTACAGCCAATCGATACCTGTCCGTCGCCGCCATCACAATGGTCGATCCGTCTACTTCCACCCGGACACCGGTCAATGTTGGGAGCGTGTCGTCACGACCTGCCGCAATCGCCACCTGGCTCACAGCATGCGCAAACAAGGACGCATCGATCGTTCCACTCGACTGGGGCATCTCCGGCAGTGACGGATAGTCGTCCAGCGGGAGTGTGGGAAGGGTGAAATTCGAACGTCCGCAGGTGATCACGACGCGAGAGCCCTCGGCGGCCATGACCACCGGTTGTGCGGGCAGTGAGCGGGCGATGTCGGCAAGCAGACGGCCGGACACCAAAACCGATCCTTCGGTTTCCACATCTGCTTCGATGCTCGCTCGAGTCGAAACCTCGTAGTCAAAGCCACTGAGGGCAACGTGTGAGTCACTGGCGGAAATGACGAGGCCAGCGAGTACCGGCAAACTCGGCCGGTTCGGCAACGTACGGGCCGACCATGCGACAGCATCGGCGAGCGAGTCTCGTTCCACTCGAATTTTCACTCGTCCACTCCCTTACCTACGGGTCGACTGGTGCCTTCAACCAAAGACGCCCACGACAAACGGCGATTGACGAAGACTAGGGGAGATATCCACGGGGACGTCCGTGAAGGTTGTGTAGTTATTGATGAATGAAGATAAGTAGTCACCGTCATAGGGGATGTGGATTCTGTGTACAACGGGGAATTCCCTCGTAGATGCGGACTGTTGCGTTGGGGACTGACTGTGGGTGGGCGCGTGGATGACGGCCGGTGGTCTGGGGATAGGAAAAGAACATCGGTTGTCCGTCCCCAGTGAGGGCAATTTCGTCCACAGGTGTGGCTTCTCCCTACGAGGGGTTCCCGCGATCCCGTCCACAGGTAATCCACAGATGGGGATAGATGCACGGATCGCTCAAAACGGACACTTCGGGGTGAGTTATCCCCAACATTATCCACATTCTTGGTCCACACGTGGGGACAATCTGGGGATAAAGGCCGACCAGCGACGGAGGGGGTGGGCGAGGGATGGGTTTGTGAAGCGACGAGGGTGGTCATGGGGTGGGCCGTGGCTGAGACTTAATGCGGCTCGTGAGGTCCGTGACCTGGTTGAACAAGGACCGACGCTCGGCCATCAGTTGGCGGATCTTTCGGTCTGCATGCATCACCGTGGTGTGATCCCGCCCCCCGAACGCCTGACCGATTTTTGGAAGCGACAGATCCGTTAATTCTCGACACAGGTACATGGCGATCTGTCGGGCTGTCACCAGGACGCGAGATCGAGAGGAACCACACAGATCGTCTACGGTGACTCCAAAGTACTGAGCGGTTGCAGCCATAATTTGGGCCGCCGTGATCTCGGGCCCAGTTTCCGACGGCAAGAGGTCTTTGAGTACGACTTCGGTGATAGTCAGATCGACCGGTTGGCGGTTCAAGGAAGCAAACGCTGTCACACGGATGAGCGCGCCCTCAAGCTCTCGGATGTTGGTAGTGATCTTCGACGCGATGTATTCCAACACCTCGGGTGGCGCAACGAGCCGCTCTTGCTTCGTCTTCTTTCTCAAGATCGCGATACGGGTCTCGAGGTCCGGTGGCTGAATGTCGGTGATCAACCCCCACTCGAACCGCGAACGCATACGGTCCTCGAACTCCTGCAACTGCTTGGGCGGCAAATCGGAGGTGACGACGATCTGCTTGTTGGCGTTGTGCAGTGTGTTGAAAGTATGGAAAAACTCCTCCTGCGTCTGGACTTTTCCGCTGAGGAACTGAATGTCATCGACGAGCAGGACATCGGTTTCTCGGTAGCGCCGTTGGAAAACTGAGGCCTTGTCGTCACGGATGGAGTTGATGAATTCGTTGGTGAATTCCTCGGAGCTCACGTAGCGGACGTGCGTTCCTTTGTAGAGCGTGCGGGTGTAGTGGCCGATGGCATGGAGCAGGTGCGTCTTGCCCAAGCCAGAGCCGCCGTAGATAAAGAGCGGGTTGTAGGCGCGTGCAGGCTGTTCCGCGACCGCGACGGCTGCCGCGTGTGCGAACCGGTTACTGGAGCCGATGACAAAGGTGTCGAAGATGTACTTGTCATTCAGTCGGCCGTCACCCGAGCGGGTGTCCGGAGACCCTGTTCCTGGGCGTACAGCTGCCTCGTCGCGCACGGGCTGGGCCTCACCGTTCTCGACCGCGACACTAGGTACATCGTCGGCGTAGGTGGCGTCTGCCATCTGATCAGTCACGTCGTCATCGACGGACGGGGTCAAGGACGGGTCGACGGTGACGGCGAGTCGGATGTCCTGTCCGATGGTGTCGGTGAGGGCCCGAACGACGATAGGCCGGAGTCGCGTCTCCAGGACGTCCTTGGTGAAGTCATTCGGGGCGGCAACCAGGGCGGTGTCACCAACGAGCCCGAGGGGCTGGGTGAGGGTGACGAAGGCGCGCTGCTGAGCGGGCAATTCCTCCTCGGTGAGGCTCGCCAGGGCGGTGTCCCAGTACGGGGTGAGGTCGTTTTCCTCTGCCACGGTTCCCACTTTCCCCAGTTACCAGCAATCTGTCCACATGGTTATCCACAAGTGTGGACGTGAAGCTGAAACAGTAATGGTGTTCCGTCTCCAACACAAGATGAAGAGGGAAATTGACCGTCCTCGGCGCTGGGAGTAGGTGCTGGGATATCTGGGACGTACTGCGAAGACGATCGACGGGGTACCTACCGTGGGTTCGCGCTGGGTTCGCGCTGTGGTTGCATGGATCGGGTCGGGCCGACAATGAGGTGCCTACCCCGGTTTGACCGCCTTGAGGGGCAGGTCGTAACCTAAGGGGCTCGTTTCACCACATTCTGGGAGCACGGACCATGAAGCGCACTTTCCAGCCCAACAATCGTCGTCGGGCACGCAAGCACGGGTTCCGTGCCCGGATGCGGACCCGCGCGGGGCGATCCATCATCGCTAACCGCCGCTCTAAGGGTCGCTCTCGTCTAACTGCGTAGGCGTTCGGCTCCGCAGGCGCTCGACCACGTAGGAGCTGCCACGCCATGTTGCCCAAAGCCCACCGGCTCACCAATTCTGAGGATTTCCGGCGGACCGTCAGGTCCGGTCAACGATCTGTGACCCCGACGGTGGTCGTGCACAGTGCCTTCGACGGTGGTGACGTTCCCGCACGTTTCGGGGTCACCGTCAGTAAGTCCGTGGGGGGTTCGGTGGTGCGCCACCGGGTGGCCCGCCAGATTCGACACGGGATTCTTGGCAGGCTGGCAGATGTTCCTTCGGGATCACGGTGGGTGATTCGTGCGCTGCCTGCTGCAGGGGCGCTGCGCTCAGGAGAAGTGTCCTCGCCGGGAACCGATGTGCAGGCGGGGATTGAGTTGGCGCTGCGGGGTGCGGGCCGATGATGTGGCCGACCAGGAAGTGGGAATGGATTCGCGCATGAGTTCACGTGCGAATTCGGATCCCGGGTTGCTGGCGTCTGCTCGAGCTATGGGGCGGTCAGTGTTGTGGATGTGGGATCACAGCATCGGATGGCTGGTGCGCGGATTGTTTCTCGTCCTCATTGTTGGCTACCAGCGGCTGATCTCGCCCCTTCTGCCCGCTAGTTGTCGGTACCACCCGAGTTGTTCGGCCTACGGTTTCGGGGCGATCACCGTGCATGGATCTGCCAAGGGCTTGGTGCTTACTGCGTGGCGTCTACTACGGTGCAACCCGTGGAGTAAGGGGGGAGTGGACCCGGTTCCCGATAAGGACCGGTGGCTACCCAACATCCACCCGGACGGCTCGACGCGAACCGGACCCGACACGAATAAGCAGTTGACGCTGCCCGAACGGAGAACGACGTAACCGATGGCGATCCTGGAGATTCTCGACGTCCCCGTCAGCTGGGTTCTCGTTCAGTTCTATTCGTTCTTCAGTTTGTTCATGGACCCGTACAGCGGGTGGACGTGGGCTGCGTCGATCGTCGGGCTCGTGATCTTGATGCGGATCATCCTGATTCCCTTGTTCGTCAAGCAGATCAAGGCTCAGCGGGGCCTGCAGATCATTCAGCCGCAGATGAAGGAAATTCAGAAGAAGTACGCGGGGGATCGCGAGCGGCAGTCGCAAGAAATGATGAAGCTCTACCGGGAGACCGGAACGAATCCACTGGCGTCGTGTCTACCGATCCTGCTGCAAGCTCCTATTTTCTTCGGTTTGTTCCGCGTTCTGCAGTACGGCATCGCGCAGGAGCAACCGATCGGAGTTTTCGCGTGGTCGCAGTACGAAGATTTGGTGAGCATCGCGCACGACGCCACCATTTTCGACGTCCCCTTGTGGGCGACGTTCTGGCTGGCGAATGAGGTTGAGGCTGAGACGGGAACCAGTGCACTCACCGTGCGCATCCTTGCGGCGATCCTGATCGTTGCGATGAGTTCCACGACATTCCTCACACAACGTCAACTCATCGTGAAGAACACCGCGCCTGACAACCCGATGGTGCGGCAACAGAAGATCCTGTTGTACGTGTTCCCGTTGGTGTTTGCGATTGGTGGCGTGAACTTCCCGATCGGTGTGTTGATCTACTGGTTCACCACCAACTTGTGGTCGATGGGCCAGCAGTTCTATGTGATTAGGAACAACCCCCAGCCAGGCACTCCCGCTTTCGAGGCCAAGGAAGCTCGCAAGAAAGAGAAGGCGGCCAAGAAGGCCGCTCGCAAGAGTGGCGGGCCGGAAGCAGACGCCACCGAGGAGGAGTTGGAAGTTACCGACACCCCGTCGGAAAGACAACAACCCAAGAAAACGTCGCGCAGTAAGCGCAAGAAGAAGAAGTAGTCTCGGCCAACCTCCGCGGAGGCCGAGCACTGGGAGGAGCAGAACGTGGGTGCAGAGGAAGAAGCCGCCAACGCGGTGGTGGATGACGCCGCCGCGGGCGATGAACAGACCAAGAGTGCGAGCCCGGAGAGCGAAGGAGAAGCCGCGGCCGACTACCTCGAGGGCCTGCTCGACATCATCGACGCCGATGGGGATATCGATATCGATATGGAAGGCGAACGGACACGGGTGTCCGTGATCGAAGTAAACGAGGGAGATCTAGCCCCACTCGTGGGGACGGAAGGCGAAGTGCTCGCCGCTCTGCAAGACCTAACCCGCCTTGCTGCCTCGCAGGAAACTGGCGAGAGGTCACGGCTCATGGTGGACATCGCTGGGCACCGGGCCCAGCAAAAAGAGGCGCTGCAAAAGGCCGCCGAGGCTGCTGTCGCTGAGGCGCAGCGGACCGCGGCGCCGGTATCCATGGCCCCTATGAACGCCTTCGAACGCAAGGTGGTTCATGACGTTGTGGCGGAAGCCGGCTTGGTGAGTGAGTCGGAGGGGGAGGACCCCGACCGCAGGGTCGTTATCCGTACCTCCTAGATGGTTTCCCGTGAAACATCGGGATCCGCCGGAGGACCCCCCGATCTGCCACCCTGGCTCGAACCAGCCCGAGCCGCGCTCACGGAGTATGCCGACATCCTGGTGGGTCCAGGCATTGAGCGGGGGCTCCTGGGTCCCCGCGAGGCCGACAAGGTCTGGGATCGACACATCATCAACTGCGCGGTCGTCGCCGAGCCGGACCTTGATGTCATCGGCACCGGGGCCAGAATCGCTGATATTGGTTCCGGTGCTGGCCTTCCTGGTCTGGTGTGGGCCCTCACTCGACCCGATGTGTCCGTCGTCCTGATCGAGTCGCTGCTCCGTCGAGTGACCTTCCTAACCGAGTGCATCACCGCACTGGAGCTCACCGATCGGGTCCAGGTGGTGCGAGCTCGGGCCGAGGAAGCCGCCGGGCACCCTGGGTCTTTCGACATCGTGACGGCCCGAGCGGTCGCACCGTTGGGAAATGTGGCCCGCTGGGCGGCGCCTCTTCTTCTCCCCAATGGCTCGCTCGTGGCCATCAAAGGCGAGTCGGCCCAGGAGGAAGTCACCCGCGATCGGCAGATTCTCGAAGAATCGGGCCTGACGGTGCCCGTCGTGACACAGATGGGTCAGGGTGTCGTCGACCCACCGACCACGGTCGTCATGGCGAGGCTGGCTAAGGCAGAATAAGGGCGTGAGTTCCTCCAGTCGCACCGGATCCAGCGGCTTAGGTTGGCCGTCCGATGTTTCACGGGAAACATCAACGTCTGGTACCCCTCTCGTGAATCCGGGCCTGGGGTGGCCGGATCCCACCACCGTTGAGCAAATAGCCATGGGTGATCCCACATGACCCGAGTCATCGCGGTTGCCAACCAAAAGGGTGGGGTGGGCAAGACCACCACGACGGTGAACATCGCTGCGGCGCTCGCACTGAGTGGCAAGAGCGTCCTGGTGGTGGATCTCGACCCCCAAGGAAATGCATCGACGGCCCTGGGTATCGAGCACGCTGAAGGAACACCCAATGTGTACGACGTTCTCACCGGTGAGCAATCGTTGGACACTATTGTCCAAGAATGTCCTGATATATCCGGATTATCCGGAGCGCCGGCAACGATCGACCTCGCGGGGGCAGAAATCGAACTCGTGACTGGTGACGGGCGGGAGTACCGGCTGCGGCGAGCGATCGACGGCTACCTCGCCACGCTCCACGCGGGGGGCTCAACCTGCGACTACGTGCTGATCGATTGCCCACCCAGCCTCGGGTTGCTGACCCTCAACGGACTCGTTGCCGCACGCGAAGTCCTGCTTCCTATCCAGTGCGAGTACTACGCCCTCGAAGGGTTGTCACAACTCTTGCGAACGGTCGACATGGTGTCCTCGCACTTGAACCCCGACCTACGCGTGAGCGCCATCGTGCTCACCATGTATGACGGACGCACGCGACTGGCGTCCCAAGTCGTGCACGAAGTGCGAACACACTTCGGAGAACGAGTCTTGGACACTGTGGTGCCTCGCTCGGTTCGTGTCTCGGAAGCTCCGTCCTACGGGCAAACAGTGTTGACCTACGACGCCAACAGCCCCGGGTCACTTGCATACCGCGAAGTCGCAGAGCAACTCGACGCCATCGCCGGTGAAGTCGGCGACAACACCATCGGGCACGCTGATAACGAAGCCAACAACTCGATCTAAGGACACGGCATGCCCAAACGCGGACTCGGAAAAGGTCTCGGTGCACTCATCCCCACCGAGGATGCGCCGTCCACCAGCGACGAGCGACCACCAACATCGACACCTGAACAAGGCAGCACGGATGCTGTCGAATCCACGCCCTCACCATCGGCGTCACCCGCGACGAACCAATCCGCGGTTGATCACGCTGCCGTGTACGCGGAGATCCCCATCGACTCACTGCATGCCAACCCTCGTCAACCCCGCACCGTTTTCGACGAGGACTCACTCGCTGAACTCACGTTCTCCATCACTGAGATCGGCCTCCTGCAACCGGTTGTCGTTCGCCGCACTTCGAACGGCTACGAGTTGATCGCGGGAGAAAGACGACTACGCGCCTGCCAGGAAGCCGGAATGTCCACCATTCCCGCGATCATCAGGACGACAGATGACACCGAAATGCTGCGCGAGGCGTTGCTGGAGAACCTGCATCGAGCCGATCTGAATCCGCTCGAGGAAGCAGCCGCCTATTCGCAGATGCTCGTCGATTTTGGGTGTACTCAGGACGAACTAGCGACTCGCATTGGACGTTCACGCCCGCAGGTAACCAACACGTTGAGACTGTTGAAGTTGCCAACGTCGGTTCAGACGAAGGTTGCGGCGGGTGTGATTAGCGCTGGCCATGCTCGGGCACTGTTGTCGTTGGACTCGCCCGAGCAGATGGACGCGATGGCGCAACGGATCGTCTCCGAAGGTTTGAGTGTCCGATCGGTGGAAGAACTCGTGCTGGTGGGCGATGCATCGAAAGAAGACAAGAAGCGTAAACGTCGAGAGCGCTCGAAGCGTAGCGATGAGCTCGAAGACCTCGTCTCGGAATTGTCGTCTCGCGTTGCCGATCAGTTGGACACTCGGGTGTCGGTATCCGGCTTGGGACGCAAGAACTCCAAAGGCGCCCTGGTGATCGAATGCGCGGACGCCGAAGATCTTCGGCGCATCGTCGACATCATCGATTGACGTTACTCACGCCACTGACGCTTGTGACGTCGCTGAAGTCCTCGACGAACGTCCGAAGGATTTAGTTGGACTCGATGATGCTGGCGAGTACCTCGCCGACCGAGAGGTCGGCGACGGAGATGGCCTGCGGCATCAAGGATGTTTCCGTCATACCCGGAGCCACATTGACCTCAAGGAACCACACGACGCCGTCATCATCGACTAGGACATCGCTTCGTGACAGGTCACTCAATCCGAGGACTGAATGCACGGTGAGGCCAACCTCGCTGACAGTGGCCGCTATCTCCTCGTTCAAGCGCGCGGGACAAAAGAACTCGGTGGTGCCGGCGGTGTAGCGGGCGTGATAGTCATACATGCCCGATTCCGGGACGATCTCGACCGCCGGGAGGGCGCGGATACCGTCCGGGCCGTCGATGACGCTGACGGCGACCTCGGTCCCGGAGATAAAGCGTTGAATCATGACCGTTTCTCCGTAGGCGAACGCGGACACCATGGCGTGGGGAAGATCCTCACTCTGACGCACGATCGAGACACCGAGTGCACTACCACCACGCGTCGGCTTGACCACGAGGGGAAAACCGATGCGGTCTCCGATGGCCGCCATGACCGCAGGTGCGCCCAACTCCCGGAATGTCGATTGCGGCATGACGACGAATTCCGGAACAGCGACGCCGGTCCCGGAGACCAGCGTGGAGGCTACCGGCTTGTCAAATGCCAGACGACTCCCCGATGCGTCGGAGCCCACGTAGTCGATGTCGAGGGTTTCGAGAAGGTCTCGTAGTGCACCGTCCTCACCGGCGGCGCCGTGCAGCAGGGGCACGATGCAGTCTGGATGGTTCTGGTGCAGGTAGGGCAGCAGTGCCGCATCGACGTCGGCCTCGGCGACGTGCCAATCGGGTCGAACATCTCGGAGGGCGTCGGCGACGCGACGGCCGGAACGAAGAGAGACATCCCGTTCGGGTGATAGCCCGCCTGAGAGGACGAGAACATGTCGGGACGTCATGCGACATCCGGTCCGGGCGTGGCCGACTTACCTGGCGCGGTCGGTGATCCAGGAGATGGTGCAGAGGCGGTACCGAAGGTGCGGGTGATCTCCAACTCGGATTCGACGACCAAAGACAAACGACGCACGCCCTCGCGAATGCGATCGGGTTCGGGATAGCAGTAGGACAACCGCATGTTGGAGACGCCTTGTCCGTCGACGTAGAAGCCGGTTCCCGGGACGTAGGCGACCAACTCTGCAACAGCGCGAGGGAGCATCGCGGTGGCGTCCAAACCGTCAGGCAAGGTCACCCAGGAGTAGAAGCCGCCGGCGGGAATGGTCCACCGGGTGCCCTCCGGCATCATCGCTTGCAGTGAATCCAGGAGTGCGTCGCGGCGCTCGCGATACACCTCACGGAAAGACTTGATCTGCTCGCGCCACGGCTGCGTCGCGAGGTAGTCCGAGACCGTCAATTGGGAGTAGTTGGACGGGCACAGCGTCGCGGCTTCCGCGGCGAGAACCAACTTCTCCCGAACACCGTGCGGGGCAATCGCCCAACCGACGCGCAATCCGGACGCTATCGTCTTGGAGAACGAGCCGAGGTAAATGACGCCTTGATCATCGTCCGCCCGCAAGGCACGCGGTGGTTCACCCTCGAACCCCAGAAGGCCGTACGGGTCATCCTCGAGAACCGCGATTCCCGCCGACTGCGCGATCTCGAGAATCTCGCGGCGACGTTCGGCTGGTTGGGTGACGCCGGCCGGATTATGGAACGACGGGATCGTGTAGAGGAGCTTGATGCGCTTGCCTTGTGCTCGGACAGATTCGATGGTCTCGCGAAGGGCGTTCGGCACGAGGCCGTCGTGGTCCATCGCGACGTGCACGATGTCGCACTCGTACGAGCGGAAAACCCCGAGGGCCCCGACATAGGACGGGGATTCGACGAGCACAACATCGCCGGGATCGCAGAACGTTCGCGTCACCAGATCGAGTGCCATTTGCGAGCCGGTCGTGACGATGATGTCGTCGGGGTGGGCGCGAACCCCTACCTCGGCCGTGATGTCCAGGATCTGTTCGCGAAGGTGGATATCGCCCTGGCCTGATCCGTATTGCAGCGCCTTCGCGCCCTGTTCACGCACGACGCGCGCGGCCACGTCCGCCATGTGATCCATTGACAGGGCTTGTACGTAGGGCATACCCCCGGCCAGGGAGACAACTTCCGGTCGGCTCGCCACCGAGAAAAGGGCACGGATCGCAGATCCGGAGACGTTCTTGGCCCTCTGGGCGTAGGAGTCAACCCACGGATCGAGACGGGAGCCGGACGAGGGGCGCTCATTCATGACGAGGCTCCTGTCCTGGCCGGCGGTTGGGGTAGGGGATGCACGTCGACATGCGTGAGGCCACATGACGACGCGGAGGGGCCGGCGTGGTCACCTACGATAGATCACGGGTCGCCGAGCGGCGCGTCTCGCTCCCGCAACTACTCTCGAGGTAACCGATGGGCAAATTTCTCACAGTCGTCGGACTGGTGATCGTCGGAGTGGTAGCCGGCTTCCTCGTGCGACTGATCGTGCCCAACCATCTGTTGAGGCGCAGCGACTGAACCGGGCAACGCGAGCTCGGGCAAGGCCAGAACAGGCAGCAACGCGGTACGCCCAGTTAGCCGAAGACCAGCAGCGCTAACCGACCACCATCGGAGCACACGCATCGGTGACGGCGGCGGCTATCCCCTCGGCGACCGCGTCATGGAATGCCTCGCTGGCAAGATGCTTGGCGTCCAAGGGATTCGAGACGTAGCCCACCTCGACGCGGACGGCGGGCATTCGTGTGAGGCGCAGCAGATCCCATGTGCGGGGGTGAACGTGGCAGTCCAGACGATCTGTCCTCGTGGTGAGTTCGGTTTGGACGTGTTCGGCGAGGAGTCGTCCCGCGTGCGAGTACAACCCGCCCCGCGGATGCCCGTAGTAGAACGTTGCGATGCCGTTGGGTAATTGGCTTGCGGAGCGATCCACATGAATCGACACCATCAAGTCCGCATCGACGGAGTTTGCGAATTCCGCACGTTCGGCCTCGGTGAGTGCGGTACCGGGTGATCGTGCAGGTCGGGTGAGCAAGACCTGAGTGCCGAGTGCGGCCAACCGACCCTCGACTCGCGTCCCAATGGCGTGACACATGTCCGCATCGACGAGGCTGCCAGGATCAACAACGATCACCTTGTCCGCGACCCCGGTCTGCAAGTGCGTGAGGTGGACATGTTCACGCAACTCCGCGGCATCGCCTCCGACCACCGTCCTGATGAGCCGGTCGAACGCTCGAAATGTTTCTGGTCCGCAGGTGCCGTCGGGTGATGCACCTACCCCGGCTTGAAATTCCCGCAGTGCCGAATCTGTGTCCGGTCCGAAGATGCCGTCGGCCCTCCCGGAGTTGAATCCGAGTTCCACCAATCGTCTCTGTAATTGGGCGACGTCATCGCCGACCATCATGTGACCTGGCACGTAGGAGAGAACCCGATCACCGAGTTGCCAGCGTGCCTCGTCGAGTCGGCGAAAGGTGTCGGGCCCGACAATGCCGTCGACGGTTATGCCACGTTCTTGCTGGAAGGTTCGCACCGCACGATCGAGTGCTTCATCGAACGGGGTCTCGGTGAGATCCGAACCAGGGGCGATGTCATCACACAGTCCGAGGTGCGCGAGCCGTGCGCGCACCTCCGCGACGGCCGCCCCGGACGAACCAAGGCGGAGCACGGTCCTACAAGTACTCGGCGAGGTCCGCGAGCAGCGCAGCCTTGGGCTTCGCACCGATGATGGTCTTGACGACCTGGCCACCGGAGTAGACGTTCATCGTCGGGATCGATGTGATGCCGTAGGAAGCAGCCGTCTGCGGGTTTTCGTCGACATTCAATTTCGCAATGACGATGCTGTCGTTTTCGGACGCGATCTCTTCCAAGATAGGGGCGACCATCTTGCACGGGCCGCACCATTCCGCCCAGAAGTCGACGACGACAGGCTTCTCACTCATCAGGACGTCGTCGGAAAACGATGCATCGCTGACGATCTTGGGTGCTCCCATGATTACTCCTCGTGTGTTCGCATGTATCAAGTGGTGATTCAACAGTCCGGTCGTCCGTTAGGGGGTTCAGCCTACGCTGGGCCGCTTCCCATGGACTGCAAGGAAGCGCCCGGCGGAGGATCTATTGGTCCGCTAGGAAGCGCTCAGCGTCTAAGGCCGCCGAGCAGCCTGTTCCCGCCGCCGTGATTGCTTGACGATAGGTGTGGTCGACCAGGTCGCCGCAGGCGAAAACCCCCGGCAGGTTGGTGCGGGTGCTCGGGGCGTCGACGAGGACGTAGCCCTCGTCGTCGAGGTCGATTTGACCAGCGATCAACTCGGAGCGGGGATCGTGGCCAATGGCGATGAACAAGCCGGTGACGGGGAGTTCTCGGGTGTCACCGGTGATGGTGTCTTCGATCACGATGCCGTTGACCTTGTCCTCACCGAGCACATCCACCACCTGGGAATTCCACACAGGCTCGATCTTCTCGTTGGTCAAGACACGCTCCGCCATCACCTTGCTGGCACGCAACTCATCACGCCGGTGGATGAGGTAGACCTTGTCGGCGAAGCGGGTGAGAAAGGTTGCTTCCTCCGCGGCTGTATCTCCACCACCGACGACAGCAATCTCTTGTTGACGGAAGAAGAAGCCGTCGCATGTCGCGCACCAGGAAACCCCGTGCCCTGACAGACGCTTCTCGTTCTCCAAACCGAGCTCCCGGTACCCCGAGCCCATGGCGAGCACCACTGTGTGGGCGGAGTGGGTGTTCCCCGAACCGTCGGTCACGGTCTTGATCTCCCCGCTGAGATCTACCGAGGTGACATCGTCGGTGACGAGCTCAGCACCGAAACGTTCGGCCTGCTTACGCATGTCCTCCATCAACTGCGGACCCATGATGCCGTCCGCGAACCCCGGATAGTTCTCGACGTCCGTGGTGTTCATCAACGCACCACCGGCGGTGACCGAACCTTCGAAGACCAACGGATTCAACTGAGCCCGCGCGGCGTACACCGCGGCGGTGTAACCGGCAGGACCGGACCCGATAATGATGAGGTTTCTTGTGTTGCTGGACGAACTTTCCGACACTTCCACTCCTCAATACCGAAGACGTTCAGCCCACCAGAACGATGGTGCCGTCTTGTCGATCTTGCAATTCCCGGGTGCAGACCGGGCCACCTTGTCCGTCATTGATCCATGGCGCCCAGGAAAGAGACCAACCACCGATGGGTGCTCCGACCCAGTGCCCGACGGTTGACGAAACGTCTTCGCAGGAGCCTGATGCCGGAACCCCGACCTGCTGGATCCAATCGTGGCCGACGAAGGGTGGGTAGGTCACCGTCTTGACCGTCGGGTCATGAACGGTGACGGCGAGAGAATCAGAGAAGTAGACGGTAGAGATCGACCCTGTGCCGACTGCCCCGAAAGTCAGTGTTCGACTGGACCCTGAACCAAGGACGGAAGAGGCGCTTGAATTCCACGACTCTTGGATGATGGGGCCCCAGTCCTTGAAGTACCAATCGCGGCCGCACCCATTGATGAGAATGAGGGTCTGGCCTGGATTGCCTTCAACGGAGGTATCCGAGCACAGATGCACAACGTGGGCGGCGTGGGCGGGTGCCGCTAAACCAACGGCCGCACCGGCGACGACAACGAGACCGACAAAGAAGCGCATGATTTTTTTCATGCCCTGATAGTAGGCGAGTTGGCGCGCAGGTCTTGAAGCAGGCAGGCGCGCGAGACGACGATGCCCCGTGGTCAACTGGCGGGCGCCAAGGTGAAAGCGGCCTTGAACAGCGTCGGGTTGTGACTCGGCTCTCGTAAACCGCACGTCGGCTCGACCACGTAGATGGTCGTCGCATTCATATCCGGACCCATGCTGCGCATCTGGTCTGCATTCATGGTCAACATCTTGTTCATGTCGATCATGAACTCCGGAACGACGAGTAATCCGGCATCGATGCCGTTCACCGATGCCCGGAGCACGAGCAGCGCTTGGGAGGTTTCGACGGCGGTTACTTTTGTCACGCAATCACGAAGAACCTTCGGATCTGACGTCATGCCGTCTGTTGCTGCATCCCACGTCTCTTCCGGCATCTCGAGCACGTCTGCCGGTTCGGTGATCCCGACACCGGTCAGAATCTCGTCCACCGTGTTGGCGATCTGCGCGGACGAAATGTCCTCGCCGAGATCCATGACCTTCTTGGCGGGGGGGATGAAGCCCGCCTGGACTACCTGCGGCGTCGGTACGGATACCGAATCCGCTCGTGCCAGGCCCTCCGACTCAACGGACTCGGTCGACTCGGTCGACTCGGCGAGCTCGGGGGCTTCGACTGCCTCATCGATCGTCTGACTCGCGACGGTTGCGGTGACCTCGTCTCCGGTGGGTTCGCCGAACGGTCCCCACACACTCGCCCCTACGGCGACACCGAGGGCAACGACACTCGCTGCGATGAGGGGTGTCGTCCAGCGGCTTCTCGGCAGACGTCTGCGGCCAGCGCTGCTGACGTCGCTGACGTACCCCTCAGTCTGAGCCCAGGTTGGATCCTCGGCATCGAGCACCGTGGTGATTCGCTCCCACACGTGGGCGGGCACAGGTTCGAATGGCTCTGCATCGACGGAAGCGGACCAGTCACGCAGGGTGTCGCGAACGGCGTCCTGGATGTCCGGGTCGAAGGCAGGGTCGCTTCCGGCGGGGCGGATCCCTTCTTCGGGGCTGCCCGCGGCGTCGCGATCGTTACCGTCCGCCACTGCCATCACCTCCCGTCGAATCCTCGATTGCCCTGCTGCCGGAGTCCGGGTTCGAACCCCCTCCATCACGTCCGACGGACGGCGGAGGGTGGTGGTTCCGTTCGACCGGCTCGGCTTTGGCGTCTGGGTCGATCGAATCCCGCAGGAATCCGAGGGATACCGCCAGACGGGCTCGGCCTCGAGAACACCTGCTTTTGATCGTCCCGGGCGGACAGTCGAGGAGAGCGGCTGCTTCCTCGACCGAGTACCCCTCGACGTCCACCAGAACGATCGCCTCTCGTTGGGATTCAGGCAACTCGGCCAGTGCTCGGGCGATGACGAGTTGGGTCTCGCGGGCGGCGATCGGGTCGCGCGGTACGCCGCCACGCCCGACCGGGGTCGCGGTTGTCGCTGCCTTTCCGAGGGCGTCGTCGTCAGGCAGCGGAACGCTGCTGCGGATGGAGCGTCGTCGCAGCCGATCCAGGCTGGCGTTCACCACGATTCGGTGCAGCCACGTGGTGACGGCCGACTCGCCGCGGAATTGGCTGGCGCGGCGGAAGGCGGACACCAGGGCGTCTTGCAGCGCGTCGGCGGCTTCGTCGGGGTCGCCGGTCGTACGAAGAGCCACCGCCCAGAGGCGGTCGCGGTGGCGTGCGATCAGGGTTCCGAAGGCGCTCGAGTCCCCCTCGATGTGGGCGTGCAGCAGCTCTTTGTCGGTGGGTGGGTTCTCCAACGGTGCCGTCGCTGCCGTCACCGGCGGCACAGACTCATTCGACACGACTTCGAGCCTACTGACCGTCGATGATCTCCTGCGGGTCGAGACCGGTGATGGACACCTGACGGATCCCCCCCTGATAGCGAGGGGATTCGCCGGTTGTCGATTCGGGGATCACCGGGAGACCGGTGAACCAGATGAGCACGTATTGACCGGTCACGGATCGCGGTGAGCGCAGGGTGATCTCAGGACCGGCATCGTTGACTGACGCAAAGTCGGTCCACAGATCCGGGTCATCCAGGATCTGATCCGCCACACGAATATCGACGTCGGTTCCGAATCCGACGAGGTCCAGATCGATCGTCGATAACTGTTTGGGGTTCCCGAGATCAACGATTAAGCCAACGCCACCCTTGTCCCCGACGGTGGGAGATTTGTACTTGCGTGTCAACCATGCTGTTGTCCCATCCGCGTCAGCCGCCAACTCGGCGCGCTTGTTGCGTTCCTTACCGTCGACGCCGTCGGGTTGTCCGTCGTCGTTGTCGTCACCGAGCGGGTCGTACGAGCGGACATCCTCGACGGGGAGTACCGCGGTGAGTCCGGAATCGAACTCCTCCTCAAAAGGAACAGCACCGGTCTCCAGAATGGATTCACCAGCAACGACGTCTTGTTCCTCCACCACCGGCTCCCCGACAACCTGCTGCCACCCGAACCATGCGATGCCGGCCGTTAAGGCGACGCCGAAACCAACCGCGATCAAGCGGCCCGTGAAGCGCAGAAATCCGACGCGCCGTCGCGGAAGATCGGAATTTTGCTCGGTGGACGGAGTAGAGGTTGTGGTGATGGCGGTCGTGGCAGCGGTGGCGGCCGTGCGCAGTCGATCACTAACGCTCGACGAGGAAGCCCCGGGGACTGGTGACAGGTAGTCCTCGGCGGAGCCGGCGAGAGACGTGAAGGCGTTGACCGAGGTGATCGGCATCGAGCCGCGAGGGCGTGCCACCTGACGGACAGATCGGGTGACGAGATCATCAATCTCAGACGGCATGCCGGCCCGCACCCGGGACGGCATCGGGACTGTGCGACCGGCAGCGGGAGCGAGCGGAATGTGCACCAAGGAGGAGTCGATACTGAGGGCTGGCCAACGACCCGTGGTCATCGAGTACACAAGACAACCAAGACCGTCGACGTCGGCGTCGGGGGCGGCTGGATCAATCGGACCGAAGAGAGCAGCATCCACCGCCAACCCGCGAAGCCGAATCTCGCCGGCCTCTGTCCACAGCAGTGCGGTGGGTCGAAGTCGCCCGTGACCGATGTCGTGTCGAGCGCAGTTGGCGAGGGTGCGGGCAACTTCGGCGATGGTCTGCACGGCCACCGTGGGATCGAAGAGACCACCATGAGAGAGCCTGTCCGCGAGGTGCTGGCCGTGAGCCCATTCACTCACGATGGCGGTGCGGGCAGGGTCCCCGTCGCCGCCGGGAACATCCATGACATCGAGGATCCTTAACAAACGGCGATCGTCGACTAGGGCCGCGGCGC
>WLWG01001012.1_pt1 | contig 27072 bp, 34 predicted proteins | sample 6712871 | NCBI WGS metagenome assembly WLWG01 (sample SAMN12718693, study PRJNA515312) | sponge metagenome | isolation source: marine sponge | host: Mycale hentscheli | place: New Zealand: South Island, Marlborough, Capsize Point | collected 2003-05-01
CGATTTGACAAAGCAGTAGATAAATATGATTTAACAAGCAAGTTAAAACAAACTCAGCTAGGAGAACAAAATCTGGGTCAACTTTTAAATGAAAAATATAAGGCTTCTAGTAAGAATGTAAGGTTTAGTGGTTTGGTCAATCATCATATGTATGACATCGCTGATAACTTTTGGGATACAGACATTGTCTCTTTTCAGGATAATGCAAAACTAAACACTAGTGTTGAAAAGGAAGCAAGAAAAATTTTAAAAGACACGTCACTTTCTGAAGGAGAAAAAAACAAAAAGTTTAAAACCTTTGCTAACAAAATGAATAATATTCAAATGAAGGAAGGTTCTACGACATTAGGTGAATACAGTCCAGAAAAATTAATTAAAGATTTAAAAAATAAACTTAAATTAACTAACTCACAAGCCAACACCTTATTAAACACATTAGACTCCAACCAACAAATGGTTTTGTCTAATAAAATTAAAACATCTGGCATTAAAGATTTAAGTAAAATAGGAAAAGCATTTAAAGTTTTAGGCGTTGCCGCCGCTCCTCTTGAAGTTCTTCCTTTTGCGCAACAAATGGAAAAAGGAATGGGAGTAAGATCCCTAGATACAGGAGCTGCTAGATTTGTAGAAGATTTATTTAATATGCCTAAAATGCTGGCTAACTTAGTAGGCAAAGATCTTCCTTATGAAGAAAGAACCTTTGGAAGAAAATACGCTGATAAAGTAGCTAGAGAAATGGGAGAAGAAAAAATTACAGAAAATATTGATCAAATGTTTAAAGGATCTGAAAAAGTTAATGATCCTATGTATGACGCTTTAGGAGAATATAGTTTTTCAGCTAGAACAGATGATCGTGACCAAGCAATAGAAAAAGCTTTGACTCCTTTTTTTGCAACAGGTGGTCGCGTAGGTTATAAAGATGGAACCCCTAAAGAAGAAACTCAAGAAGATATTATAGCTTCCTTTATGAATAATCCTTATGGCTTTGAAGACAAAAGTAAATTAGGTAGAGCAGGAGATGTATTGGATGTTAGAAACATTCCTTACTATGCATCTAAAACAGTAAGAGGTGGATTAGAAGGATTAGAGTTTGCAGCTAGATTACCGTTTACCGCAGGAAAATTAGCAAGTGATTTATTAAAAGGACCGCCTACTAAAACAATGTTTGCAGAAGCGTGGGATAACACTCTACCTGCGTGGGGTTGGTCTAATAAATTAGGATTAGATTCTTTGATTCAAGAACAAGAAGATGCAATGAAACGAAGAGGAAGTTCAACGGCTCCTATAGGCGCAGGAGGTATTTTAGAATTAGGTGGAGATTTAGCAGCTCCCCTAGCACCGCTAGGTACTATAAAATCAATGAAGAGATTATATAATCAAGGCACCGACATTTTAGATTTTGTTTCATCTCAAAAAGGAATGAATACTAATGTTATTGATGAAGCTTTAACAGCCAAAGGAATGGGTCGAAGAGATTTTAATAAAATAGTTGCAACGTCAGGTTTGATGGTTGCTTTAAAAGCAGCAGGATTATCTGATATGTTTAAATTGACTCCCATTAAACCTACAGGAGTAGGACTTAAAGTTTTAAAAGAATCATCAACTAATATGCCTGTATGGTTTCCTCAGTTTGTAGATAAAATTTCAGCTAAAATGATTTATGAAGGTAATGGTGTTTCAAAATATGTAGGAACAGCAGATGAGCTACCAGGTGTAGAGGTTACTAAAAATGGAGAGAACTGGACGGTTGCTGGTCAAAATGAATATGGACAACCTTTTGAATTACACTATGAAGCTCCTGGATATATTGATGCCGGTGCTGAAGGTGGAAGTCCTGTTTTCTTTAAAGGAGACTTTACGGCTAACGACACGGTTCCTTCGGGTTATGTAGGTCCTGAAGATGTAGATTGGGATCCTAGCTTATTAACAGAGGTGGACGAAGTTTTAGGTGGCACAAGACAATTAGAAGAATTTGCTACAGGTAAAAAAGTACCAAATCCTACTGTGGGTGAAGAGGCAGTAACTCGAGCTGAGATGAAAGCTGATTATGATTATGAGGTGTGGAAAGAACAACAAGCAGATGACTTTATTGACGAATAAGATACAAAGACCTAAACCAGGAAAAGTGGTTAAACTCACAACAACTATTCCTCCTTTAAAAGGACCTGTTCCACAAGGATTGCCTTATGGAAAAGAAAATGATATAAAAATGAGTGGATTAAAAAATGGCAGAACAAGACGATAAAAAATTTTCGCCTATTGAAAAGGCATTACCTAATATTCAAAACTTAGATTTGGATAAAGAAGATGTTGCGGTTGAACAAGAGATTGTGGTTGAAGGACAAGAACAACCCGATGGCGAACCTCAAATTACAGAAACCGCTGATGGCGGTGTAGAAGTTAACTTTGATCCTAATCAAGTTAACCCACAAAATCCTGAAGACCCCAATGCTAATCTAGCAGAATCTTTACCTGAAAATGTTTTAGGACCTTTAGGTTCAATGTTATTTGAAAAACAAAATGATTATAAAATGTCTCGTAAGGATTGGGAAGAAACTTACATTAAAGGATTAGATTTATTAGGATTCAAATATCAAAATAGAACACAACCATTCCAAGGTTCCTCAGGTGCGACGCATCCGGTTCTTGCAGAAGCGGTTACACAGTTTCAAGCATTAGCTTATAAAGAATTATTACCAGCAGATGGTCCTGTTAGAACTCAAGTGATGGGAGTTCCAACACCTCAAAAAGATCAACAATCAAAACGTGTTAAAAATTACATGAATTATATGTTGATGAATAAAATGAAAGGTTATGATGAAGACTTTGATCAGATGCTTTTCTATTTACCATTAGCGGGTTCAACTTTTAAAAAAGTTTACTATGATGCGATTAAAGGAGAAGCTGTTTCAAAATTTGTTCCAGCCGATGATCTTTTAGTTCCCTATTCAGCAACAAGCTTAGAAGATGCAGATTGTATTATTCATGTCGTTAAGATGTCTGCTAATGAAATTAAAAAACAACAAGTCGCTGGTTTCTATAAAGATGTAGAACTAGGCGCACCGTATTACTTTAATGATCCTCTAACTGAAAAAGAGAGAGACATTGAAGGAATGAAAAAATCTAAACCCGATGATATTTACACTCTGTATGAGTGCCACACGAATTTGGACCTGGAAGGCTTCGAAGACACTAATCCACAAACTGGAGAACCGACAGGGATCAAACTACCCTACATCGTTACCATCGATGCAGGAAGCCGTACAGTTCTTTCAATACGAAGGAACTTTGCGCCCAACGATCCTACTAAAAGTAAAATCAAATATTTTGTCCATTTCAAATTTCTGCCTGGACTAGGATTTTACGGACTAGGATTAATACACATGATTGGCGGATTGAGTCGTACTGCAACAGTCGCTCTCCGCCAATTATTAGATGCTGGTACACTATCAAATTTACCAGCCGGATTTAAAATGAGAGGTATCAGAATAAGAGATGATGCCGCTCCACTTCAACCGGGAGAATGGAGAGACGTAGATGCTCCTGGTGGAAACTTAAAAGATTCATTTATGAATTTGCCGTACAAAGAACCTTCTCCAGTTCTGTTTCAATTAATGGGAACAGTTGTAGCGGCAGGACAACGATTTGCATCTATCGCCGACATGCAAGTAGGCGATGGAAATCAAGGAGCTGCTGTAGGAACTACAGTTGCTTTATTAGAACGTGGCTCAAGAGTAATGAGTGCAATCCATAAAAGATTGTACGCATCTTTAAAAGAAGAGTTCGCGTTGCTTGCAAAAATATTTGGTCAGTATCTACCACCTGAATATCCTTACGATGTTGTGGGTGCACAGAGAACGATCAAAGCAGCAGATTTTGACGATAGGGTTGATATTCTTCCCATTGCGGATCCTAATATATTTAGTCAGACGCAACGAATAAGTATGGCTCAAACTGAATTACAGTTAGCTATGTCAAACCCACAAATGCATAACTTATACGAAGCATATCGTACCATGTATTCGGCACTGGGAGTGAAAGACATCGATAGAGTCTTACCACCTCCTCCGCCACCGCAACCAAAAGATCCAGCAATAGAGCATATTGATGCTTTAGCGCAAAAACCTTTTCAAGCGTTTATGGGCCAAGATCATAGAGCACACGTAAGTGCGCACTTACATTTTATGGCCTTGAATATGGTACGTAATAATCCTACCGTCATGGCTGCTGTAGAAAAAAATATTTTAGAACACATTAGTTTAATGGCTACTGAACAAGTTCAAATGGAATTTAGAGAAGAGCTACAACAGATTCAACAATTACAAATGATGTCTAAACAAAATCCACAAATGGCTCAACAGCTTCAGCCTCAGATTGTTCAAATCACTCAACAGATTGAAGCACGTAAAGCTATTTTAATTGCTGAGTTTATGGAAGAATTTATGAAGGAAGAAAAAACTATTACTTCTCAATTCGACCATGACCCATTATTGAAACTTAAATCTAGAGAAGTTGATTTAAAAGCAATGGATACTCAAAGAAAAGAAGAAGAAATGATTCAGCGTAAAAACCTTGAAAATGCTAAATTAGTATCTAGAGAAGGTATTGAAGGAGATAAACTAGATCAAAACGAAGATTTAGCGCATTTAAGAGCAGATACAGCTTTGACGAAACAAACAATGTCTGATAGTGTTAAGATGGACATTGCCAATATGAAACGTAAAGACGTTAAAACATTAAAAGGTCCAAAATCATAGGAGGAAACATGGCAAAAGACAAAGAACCTTTCTACAGAGGAATAGATCAAAAACAGTTCTTGAATAAGGACGGCTACCTTAAAGGTGGTGTTGAGATTAAAATTCCTGAAGAGATCCCAACAGTTAATAAAGTTGGTGGTCAACGTAGAATGTTAGCTGATAAAAAGTCAAAAGTTAAGTGGTACTAGTATGGCTTGGTTTGGCTTAGCAAAAATCGCGCTACAAGCGGGTGGTAAAATATATGCTAACCGTCAAAGAACTAAAATGGCTATGTCTGATGCACAGCTAATGCATGCAGAGCGTATGGCCAGAGGTGAGGAAACTTACCAGGGTAAGCTTTTAGAATCGCGGGATAACGACTACAAGGACGAAATCGTACTTGCGATTTTGACACTCCCCATCGTAGTGCTCGCCTGGTCGGTGTGGACAGAGGATCCGGCGGCTATGCAGAAGATAGATGTATTCTTTGAATACTTTTCAAATCTGCCAAAATGGTTTACAAATTTATGGATTTTAGTCGTAGCGAGTGTTTTTGGAATAAAAGGAACGCAGATATTCCGAAATGGCGGCTCTAAAAAGTAATTGCGTTCAATTTAATAATACGATAGGAGTTAAATATGAGAAACGATTTTGGAAATAGACCTTATAAGCCTAGATTCCCATATTCTAGCACAGAAAAAAAACAAGGCTACAACGATAGACTTGATGAATCTTTAGGTGCAAGAGATGGAGCTGAGTCTACTAAGTCTCAATCTTTAAAAGATAGAAGAGATGAGTCTAAAGGTGCTGAAAAAGCAGCAGGCAACAGAGCTTATTCTGCTGTCTCTACAATGGACAAATAGGAGGAAACATGGCAAACACAGGAAGAGACAATTTACTTGAAGAAGTAGGTCGTATAGATGCCGAAAAATCTAATCGTAACCGTAGAGCTGAAAAAAGAAGAGTGGTTGGAGAACTAAACAAAGGCTACAAAAAAGGTGGTCGTGTTGGTTACAAACATGGTGGTTCAGCTGGTGCAGTTATGACTGGAAAAAAAGTTGGCGTCCAAATAGTATAATGGGTTATCAAGATAAGAGAGCTATGGCTATGCCGAAATTCTTTTCGGCTAACAAAGATGGCTATCCTAGCGGCGGTATACCTATAACAAGAACTGGTTTTAAAGAAGGTACTAAAAAAAATTGGATTCAGAAAGTTAATAAATCCATTAAAGCTAGAGGTACTAAAGGAAAATGTACACCTATTACAAAGCCAGGATGTACAGGTAGAGCTAAAGCTTTAGCTAAAACATTTAAAAAAATGGCTGCTAAGAGGAAGGCATAATGCCAGGAATAGAAATTAAAGGAAGAAGTAAAAGAGCAAACTACCGACATGGTGGAAGTACACAACTTCAAGAACACTCTAAAAAACATTCAAAAAAACATATGGCAGCAATGAAAGCTGATATGTCTAAAGGTAAAAGTTTTAAAGAAGCTCATTCTAGTGCCATGTCAAGAGTTGGAGCTAGAGATGGTTTGTGGGCTAACATACATGCTAAAAGAAAAAGAATAGCATCAGGTAGCGGAGAGAAAATGAGATCACCAGGATCAGCTGGTGCGCCAACGGCTAAGGCTTTAAAAAATAGCCAAACATAATGAATGAAATTGAGAAGTTAAGAATACATATTAGAAATAGATTAAACGAGTTAACCATTGCTATTACTTCAGGGGTTGACAACATGGAGTCGTATAAGTATATAATAGGACAGATAAAAACTTACGAATCAATCTTACAGGAGATATCCAACCTGCTAGACAAAAAGGAGCAATATGAAAAACACACAGGAACAGTCATCGACATCAACAGTCCCAAAACATAAACCAGCATTAGAAGAAAAATACAAAGAAGAAGCAAATAAACTACCAGTACCCACTGGTTGGAGACTTTTAGTATTACCATTTAAAGGTAAGAAAAAAACTAAAGGAGGAATTCTATATTCTGATGAGCAAATTGAAAGACAACAACTAGCAACTGTAACAGGTTGTGTATTAGCTGTAGGTCCTCAAGCTTATAAGGATAAAGAAAGATATCCCGAAGGTCCGTGGTGCAAGAAAGGCGATTGGGTTATATTCGCCCGTTATGCAGGATCTCGGTTTAAAATAGAAGGTGGAGAAGTACGCTTACTAAACGATGATGAAATCATCGCAACAATCAAAGACCCGGAGGACATCGTCCACGAGTTTTAACATAGAAAAGGAGAACTATGCCAGAAGAAGAAAAAAAAGCAGCAGAAGAAGTCAAGTCAGTTCCTCTTGATACAACAGGCCCAGGAGTGGAAGTAGATTTACCGGATGAAACCGTTAAAGAAGCTGAAGCTGCACCTGAAACGGAACAAAAGGAAGAAGTTATAAAAGTAGAAGAAGTAAAAGAAGAACCAGTAAAAACGGAACCTGAAACAGAAATTAAGAAAGATGATTCAAAATTAGAAGAGTATAGTGAAGGAGTTCAAAAAAGAATTGCTAAGCTAACTCGAAAAATGAGAGAAGCTGAACGTAGAGAAAAAGCTGCATTAGATTATGCACAAGGTGCTAAATTAGAAATGGCTCAAGTTAAAGAGCAGTTTCAAAGTACTGAAGAAAAATACGATAAAGCGTTCTCAGAAAAAGTTACAGAACAATTAAAATCAGCACAAACTGATTTAGCGGTAGCCATTGAAAGTGGTGATGCTCAAAAACAAGTAGAAGCAAATAAAAAAATTGCTGCCTTGTCTATTGAAGAAGCTAGATTAAGCGCTGCTGAAAAGTATCGTTCTGAGAAAAAACCTAAAGTTCCTCAGGAAGAGGATCACTTAAGATATAGGGAAACACCAGGAGAGCTTCCAAGGCAACAAGCTGCTAAAGGAACACCTGATCCGCAAGCTGAAGATTGGGCTGCTGAAAATGCATGGTTCGGAAAAGATAGAGCTATGACGTTTACAGCGTTTGAGATTCATAAGGATTTGGTTGAAAAAGAAGGTTTTGATCCTAAATCTAAAGAATATTATGTGGAAATAGATAAAAGAATACGTGTTGACTTTCCTCATAAATTTGATAAGAGTGTAAATACGAATACGACCAAGCCCGCTCAGACGGTTGCTTCCGCAGGGTCATCAGCTCAAAGAAGTATAAAACCTGGTCGCACAACTGTGAAACTCACGTCATCACAGGTAGCAATAGCTAAAAAATTAAACGTGCCACTCGAAGATTATGCGAAACAATTACACATGAAGGAGGTATAAGCATATGAAAAAACAAGACGAAAAAACCCCTCGTGCTCATCAAGTTAGGTCGGAATCTGAAAGACCAAAAGCTTGGGTGAATTCATCTCACTTAGATGCACCTGAATGTCCTGCCGGATATAGACAAAGATGGATACGTTATGAAACGATGGGCCAAGATGATACGAAAAACATCACGGCCAAACTTAGACAGGGATGGGAACTCGTAAGAGCTGATCAATATCCTGACGCTAATTATCCAACTTCAAACGAAGGCAAGTACAAAGGCTACATCGCAGTAGGTGGTCTAGTGTTGGCTAGAATACCAGAAGAGATCGCAAAGCAACGTGACGCACACTTTAGTAAGTTAACCAAAGATCGTAACGAAGCAGTCGAAAACGAACCTCTGAAGGATCAACATCCAAGTATGCCAATGACAAGTCAAAGGCGTACTACGTATAGTTTCGGTGGTGCAAAGAAGGACGATTAATTTTTTAATTATTTTTCTAAGGTCAATCCTCACTACTGATTTTTTTTAACCCGTTCATGGATAATACTATGGACACTTGAAAAGGTAATATATAACAATGGCAAATCGACAAACACAAGGTAATGGATTAACGCCAGTAATGACGCTTGGAAACACTCCAGCGACATCTGGTCAATCTAAATACCATATCGAAAACGGTGCCGCGTTCAATATCTACCAAGGCGAACCAGTTATTTTGGACCAAACAGCAGTAGTAGGTGCTGGTGGTTTCTTAACTAACGGTTGCGCTTCGACAAACAATAATTTCTTAGGCGTATTCAATGGTTGTTTTTACAATGCATTGACTACAAGTAAGCCTACATGGAATAATGCGTATCTAAACGCTGTCGGAGTGGTAGCAGGCGAACTAATCACTGCATTCGTTAATGACAACCCTTTCCAAGAATACCAAATCGCTCTAACAGCAGCAATTGCTGGCGCACCAACTGAAAATAACATACAAGCTATTTTTGGTGGTACAGCTGACACTTCTGCTTCAGGCACTTCTGTAGGTGGTAGATCTAACATTTCGTTAACTACTCCAGCAGCAGGTGGAAACTTCGGTTGGCTAGCTCTAAGAAGAGCTGAAGACGTAGACAACAGCGATTTCGCAAATGCGTTTGCAAATATTATAGTTGTACAAAACTTGAAATATTCACAAACCATTGCGGGAATATAGGAGCATAAAACATGGCAATATCACGAGCACAGCTAGTTAAAGAACTAGAACCAGGTTTGAATGCACTATTCGGCTTGGAATACAAACGATACGAAAACGAAGCAGGTCAGATATTCGATTCAGAATCATCTGACAGAGCTTTTGAAGAAGAAGTAATGTTAAGTGGTTTCGGTACTGCTGATACTAAACCTGAAGGTCAAGGCGTAAGCTACGACGACGCTCAGGAAACGTACACAGCTAGATACACAATGGAAACAATAGCATTAGCCTTCGCTTTAACAGAAGAAGCTATCGAAGATAACCTCTACGACAGAATCTCTTCTCGTTATACAAAAGCGCTAGCTCGTTCAATGGCAACATCAAAACAAGTTAAAGGTGCAAACGTTTTAAACAATGCAACTTCTGGCTCACACTTAGGTGGAGACGGGGTTTCATTAATTTCTAACGCTCACCCTACACTTAATGGTAACCAGTCTAACAGACCGGTTAACTATGCTGACCTTTCTGAAACATCTCTAGAACAAGCGTTAATTGATATCGCTGGTTACCAGGATGAAAGAGGATTAAAAATTGCAGCTCAAGGAATGAAAATGATCATCCCTAAAGAATTGCAATTTACTGCTGAGAGAATTATGAAATCTCAAGGTAGAGTAGGTACAGCTGATAATGATATCAATGCGATCAAAAACATGGGTATGGTTCCACAAGGTTACAATGTGAACCACTACTTAACTGACGTTGATGCTTGGTTCATTAAAACAGATGTTCCAAATGGAATGAAGCACTTCACAAGAGCTCCATTAAAAACAGCTATGGAAGGCGACTTCGATACTGGCAATGTGAGATACAAAGCAAGAGAAAGATACAGCTTCGGCTGGTCTGACTGGCGTGGTGTCTACGGCAATATGGGTGCTTAATTAGTACTTTAATGAGGCCGCCTCAAAACGGCCTCATTTCAAATATAAAGTAAGAAATACACTATGAAAAACTTTCGAATACAAATCCGTTACCATGGGCATTATGCAGATTTCAATGTTATGTCTGAAGATAATGCTGAAAGTATTGAACAATCTATCCTTGACAAACTAGGTAAAAATGAGGTAAAGTTTGATACTGATGGATTTACCAATAAAAAAGGTAAATGGATAACTTATGAGGAAGTTAAACATGACACAGGACCTATACAAACACAAGAAGTCCTTGGAGTTAGATTGGGAACAAGAGTATAACGAAGCAGGTAAATATACTCTTAACATGGTAAAGATTGATGACAAAATTAGAGAAATTGTCACTGAAATCAAACTTGAAGAAGCTAAAGTTGCTCACCGTGTTAACCAAATTGAAGACGCAGCACCTTCAATAATCATAGCTAGCTAAGGCTTACAAAAATCATACAAAACCTACAGGATCACTTGCGCGTAATTAAAAATTAGGCTATAGATGAAGTACTATACATTTTTAAAATGAATACTGACGAGTATAGTCGACGACCTAGAGACAGTATTCACATAATCTAGGAGGATTATATCATGGCAACAACACGTTTTAGAGGACCAGTTCTACAAGGCAAATTTAATGAAGCCGGTGAAACTGGATTCAACCTAAATGAAAAAAAAGTTGCTACAGCAGTAGCGATTGGCGACAGTGGAATGACTTTCACTTCACCATCTGGAAGTCCAACTTTCACATTACCTGCAGTAGCGGCTAACGAAGGATCTGTTTTTACATTTGTAAATACAGGTTCTGATGGCTCTAATGGAATAGTGGTAACTGGCGCAGCCGGGGAATACATTATCTATAAAGGAGTGGTAGCACAAATCACTTTAACAAATACCGCAGCAACATCTAAAGTAGGCGACTTTGTAAAAATCGGTGGAAACGCCGGTGGTACAGCTTGGACAGTTTTAGATATTCAAGGTACTTGGGCATAATTAAATTAATCTAAGCTCCTTCGGGAGCTTAGAGAATTAGGAGAATAATATGGGATATGCAGGTGGAGCAACACCAGTAAAACAATTCTATACAGAAGCAAGTTCTACTTTAAGAACAGCCATTGGTGGAGCAGATGCTGCTGGACCAATAGTGATGCTTAAAGGTGTTACAATCAATCCAAGTGGAGCAGGTTGTCACGTAAGAATATATGATGGCAGCACTACAGGTGGTACTAAAATCTACGAAATAAAACTAAGTGATTCTGCAGTTTATCAAGAATACATTTCAGCCGTAGGTATTAGATGCCAAAATGGTATATACATAGAACTTGTAACAGGAACAACTTCTGTATCAGTAATCTGGCAATAGGAGGTCAATAAATGGCGACGTCCGGAACGGTAAGTTTTAACTTATCAATCGAAGAATTAATTGAAGATGCATTTGAAAGATGTGGTGGTCAGGCTCGGTCTGGTTATGACATTAAAAGTGCAAGACGTTCATTAAATATTTTATTATCTGAATGGGGTAATAGAGGTTTGCATTATTGGGAAGTCGGTAATGTAAATATGGAATTAGTTACCAATCAGAATGTTTATGATATTTATAAAGATTCAACAGCAAGAAATTCGGTAACTGATAATCCAGCGAAAGATAATACAGGTGCATATATTTATAATGCTACTGATATATTAGAAGTAGCATACAGAAATGAAATTGCTTCTCCAACAGATGTTTCTATGACTAAAATTGATAGATCTACATATCAAGCTTTAGCTAATAAAAAAGCAACAGGAACACCTTCACAATATTTTGTACAAAGATTTACTAATTTTACTAGAATTACTATTTATTTAACACCTAGTGCTTCTACTAATAAATTTTTAAATTACTACTACATTAAACGAATTCAAGATTCAGGAGCTTATGCTAATGATCCTGATGCACCATACAGATTCTTACCTTGTATGACAGCAGGGTTAGCTTTTTATTTAAGTCAAAAAATAGCACCTGATAGAACACAAGCTTTAAAATTATATTATGAAGATGAATTGTCCCGAGCTTTAGCTGAAGATGGATCAGCAACAAGTTCTTACATAACGCCAAAGGCATACTATCCATCGGTAAGTTAATATGGGAAAATTTGCATCAGGAAATAAAGCAATAGCTATTTCAGATAGATCAGGATTAAGATTTCCTTATGTTGAAATGGTTAAAGAATGGAATGGAATGTGGGTTCATACTTCTGAGTTTGAATCAAAACAACCACAATTAGATTTAGCAGTTATTGGTCCTGATGGAATTGCATTAGAACACCCAAGACCCGAACAACGAAGTAATGTTTCAGTTCCACGATTACTTCCTGTTAATCCTTTTGAAACTTATTTAGCAGGTAATCCACAAGTTTGGACACACTCACCAAATCATCAAAGAAATGATTCTACTATTGTGCGATTTAGAGGAACGACGCAAGCAAGTACAAGTACAGGAGAATCAGGATGGCCTCCAACTCCAGCTAATGGTGCACCAAGTTATAGTGTTTGTTTAGATGTAGATGGAATTCCAGGTTCTTTTATTTGCCAAGCAGTAGGTCATACAATTCTTGTTGGTAAAAGAGGAGCAGCTTTAAATACAACTTTAGTTAGTGCAATTGATTCTACTCAAACTACAGGAATTAAATTAACTAATGCTACAGCATTTGACTCAGTAACGACTACTAATTTTTTAAAACAAGCTATATTAATAGGAACAGAGCTTATTCAATATACAACTATTGCTGATGATAATTCATTAGGACAAGTGAGTCCTGAAGCTACAGCAATAAATCCAAACGTTGTAACAAGAGGAGCATTTGGTACAACAGCAGCTTCTCATTCAGCAGGAGCACTTGTTTATTTAATAGAAGATCCTACTAATTATTTTACCTTTGAAAAAATTGGAACTAATGCTACAGTGGGAAGAATAACAGGAGGCGGTTCACCAGTTTCAGCTGGGCCGGTTACAATTACACCATGACATATGATGAATTAGTTGCAAAAATTAAATCTTACTCAGAAGTAGACGATACTGTTTTTACTACTACTGTTGTAAATGGATTCATATCAGACGCAGAATATAGAATCATGACAGAGGTAGATCTTGACGTTTTCAGAAGAAACGATTACTCTACTCTTACAGTAGGAAATGAATTTTTAACTCTACCTAACGGTATTCTACTTATTAGATGGGTTGAAACTTATCCTGCTGCTAATCCTCAAAATAGAACAGTTTTAATGCAAAAAGACGTTTCTTTTATTGATGAATATACAGGTAGCCGTATTACTCAGGGAACTCCTAAATACTATGGTTATTGGAATGAAACAAAATTGTTATTAGGTCCTACACCAGATACAGCCTTGAATGTTGAGGTTGCATATGTTAAAAGACCTAACACATCAGATGGAACTAAACTAGATTCATCTAACACTACTACGTATTTAAGCTTAAACGCTCCAAATGCGCTCTTGTATGCCACGATGGTTGAAGCATGCACTTTTTTAAAAGACAAGGACCAGCTCCAAGTATACGAAGGAAGATATGCCCAATCCTTAATGGGATTAGGTATTGAACAACAAGGACGAAGACGAAGAGATGAATATGTGGATGGCGAGATCAGACAAAAATTACGTTCTGTTCCACCAAGCCCATAATAGATAAGGAGAAAATATGGCAAATACGGTAATGACAAGCTTCAAAACAGAATTGCTATCAGGCGATCACGATATCGCAACTGGTGGTGATGCATACTATTTAGCTTTGTACACAAGTGCATCTTCAATTAACAGCGCAACCACTACAGTTTACACTACAGCGAACGAAGTTCCTAATAGTGGAACATATGTAGCGGGTGGATTACAGCTTGCAGGACAAGCAGTATCTGCTTCTGGTACGACTGCAATTGTAGATTTTACAGACAGATCATTTACAAGTGCAACTATCACAGCAAGATATGCACTAATTTATAAATGGAATGCTAGCCCTGGAAGTACAAAAGCTGTTTGTGTATTAGATTTTGGATCTGATCAGACATCTACAAGCGGAACATTTACAATTCAGTTTCCAGCTGCAGGTGCAAGTACTGCTATCATAAGAGTAGCATAGGAGATTAAATGGCTTTTATAACAAACGATCGAGTTAAAGTAACTTCGACGACTACCGGCACTGGTACATTTACTTTAGGTGCTGCGGTCACAGGATTTATAGATTTTAACACTGGTATAGGAAACAGTAATACTACTTACTACACTATTGTTGGTGAAGATGTTTCATCAGAATGGGAAGTTGGTATTGGTATTTATACTCACTCGGGTACAACACTATCAAGAGATACCGTAATTGGTAGTAGTAACGGAGGAGCTAAAACTGATTTCAGTACTGGAACTAAAATTGTTTTTGTTACGTTACCAGCGGACAAAGCAGTAATGAAGGACAGCTCTGGTGATTTAGTTTACGGCGACGGAACAGCAGTTGACGTAGGCGCAAGTAAAGGATTCGCAACAGCAATGGCTATTGCGTTATAATAAGGAAAAAACATGGCACAAAATTTTAGAAGATACACCTCTAACAACGTAGGAACAGTTGCGGCGACTATCGTCACAGCAAATTCATACGATGCAATAGTAGGTATATCTTTGTCGAATGTGCATACTTCTGCAATCAATGTAAGTTGTTATATTAATGACGGAACAAATGACATTTATCTGGTTAAAGACGCACCACTTCCAGTGGGTAGTTCTTTGCAGGTTTTAGATGGGGGAGCAAAATTAGTGCTCGATGGTACTACTTCAGATGCTCTTAAAGTTATTAGTGATACAGCTTCTTCATGTGATGTTTGGGTAAGCGCAGTTGATGCAATTAGTACATAAGGTTAACAATGGCTTATATAGGAAACATACCTGCTGAAGCATATATCAGCATTAGTTCACAGACGTTTACTACAATAAACGGAACAGGTTACACATTAAGTTCAAGTGTAACGACTTCTGAAGATATTGCTTTGTTTCTAAATAACGTTAGACAAAAACCTTCAACATATACAGCGTCAGGCACAGTTCTTACAATGGGTACGGCTACTACGACAGCTGACGAATTATATTGTGTCTACTTAGGAAAAGCTTTACAGACTGCTAATCCTCCTTCAAGTTCCGTGAACACTGCACAACTAGTGGATGGAGCAGTAACAGGAGCCAAGGTTAATTCAACATTTGATATTAGTGCTAAGACTACAACACTTCCAGCAAGTGTATCAGGATTAGGCACAGGAATTACAAATGCTCAATTAGCGGGTTCAATCGACAATGCAAAATTATCAAATTCAAGTATTACCATTAATGGAAGTACCGTTGCTTTAGGAGGTTCGGTTACTGGAATTGGAACAGAACCTTATCCAACAGTAACAGGCGTTACACCTTCAACAATTACTAATGATGCAACCGCGGTTACAGTAGCAGGAACAGGTTTTGTATCGATTCCTAGAATTGAAGCAATTGCTTCAACAGGAGCTATTATTGTAGCGGATAGTGTAACCTATACTTCAGCAACAGCAGTAGATGCTACTTTTACTTTACCGATTGATGGAACTTATTATATTCGAGCGGAAAACAATGATGGTTTAGCAGCTCGATCTTCTTCAGCAATTCTTACAGTGAGTGATGCTCCTGTATGGACAACGGGATCAGGTTCTTTAGGAACCATTGCTGGAAATTTTTCAGGAGCTGTGGCAACCGTAGCTGCAACTGGAGATACCGTAGTCTATTCAGAAACAACTTCAGTTTTAACTAATGCTTCTCAAGCAAACTGCTCGCTTAATTCTTCAACAGGTGCTATAACAACTACAGACTTTGGTGGTTCAGCAACTAGTGCAACAACATACAGTTTTACATTAAGAGCCACAGATGCTCAGGGACAAACAGCAGACCGAGCATTTAGTTTAACAAGCTCTTATTCTATACAAGGAGGAGGACAAGGTAATTAATGGCTAGTGCATATTTACATAGAACAAATGGAACAGCTACTAATAGTCAAAAAATGACTTTTAGTACTTGGTTTAAAATTGGAACAGGTGCTGCTCAAAAAAGTTTATTTGGTTCGGTTACAGGGAGTGGTCCATATACGCAAGTTAAAATTATGCAGCTTGCTACTCATAATAATGTATTTCGTTTTGAAGCTAGTTCAATTGAAGGAAATGCCATTGATCTTAAAACCAACAGAGTGTTCAGAGATCCTGGAGCCTGGTATCATTTAGTGGTTGCTATTGATACTACACAAGTTAGTTCATCCGATAGAGCAAAAATTTATATTAATGGAGTACAAGAAACTTCTTTTGCTACATCAACTTATCCTACTCAAAATGATACATTAGATTTTTCTGCATCAGGAGTAGTAGCTCAAGTTATGGCATATAATAATACAGAACATTGGGATGGAACTTTTGCACATACTCATTTTATTGATGGTTTACAATACGCAGCATCCATTTTTGGAGAAACAGATTCCACATCAGGAATATGGGTAGGAAAACCTTCTCCTTCAGTGACTTATGGAACAAATGGTTTCTTTTTAAAATATGCTTCAGGGGCTATTACAACAGATAGTTCAGGAAATGGAAATACAATGACTCAAGTTGGAACTATAACAACAACTAAAGATAGTCCTGATAATAATTTTTGTACAATGAATCCTTTAGATAATTATTATGCTCAATATACTTTTAGTAATGGAAATAATACTATTACTAATACGGGAAGCAAAGGTTTTGCTTCAGCAACGGTTTCACTCTTTAAAGGATTATGGTACTGGGAAATAAAACCAACAGCCCAACCAGGAGGAGCTTATAGTTTAATTGGAATTGCAGATGTTCCAACTCAAGGAACTGGAGCTTCTAACTATTTAGGATATACAGCTTTGGAATGGGCTTACTATGCATCAGATGGAAATTCCAGAAATAATCAAGCATCTACTTCTTATGGAGATACATGGACGACTGATGATATTATTGGAGTTTATTTAGATTTAAACGCAAACAAATTATATTTTGCTAAAAATGGTACCATCCAAAATTCAGGAACAGGTATTTCAATAACAGCCGTTGGTTCTACAACCAATGGATTTTATTTTCCTGCAACAGGTTATAATGATACATCCGCTTCGGTTTATCAACATAATTTTGGTAATGGATATTTTGGAACAGATTTAATAGCATCCGCTTCGGCTGATGCAGGCGGTGAAGGACAATTTAAATACAACCCAAGCACAGGAACTTTTGATGGCTCTAGTAAAGATTTTAGAGCAATTTGTGTTAACAACATAGCAACTTACGGATAATTATTATGGCATATATTTCTTTTCAACCCAGAGATTTTTTTAATATATTACAATGGACAGGTGATGGTGGAGCTTCTCAAGCTCAAACAGGGTTAGGTTTTCAACCTGATATGACTTGGATTAAATGTAAAAACCAAGCCGAAAATCATGGACTTTACGATAGTGTAAGAGGAGTTACAAAAAATATAGCACCTAATTTAACTGCTACAGAAAGCACTCTATCAGGAGTAACTGCTTTTGGTGCTGATGGTTTTACTGTCGGTGCAAGTGGTATAACAGGATACAATACACAAACTTACGTAGGGTGGAACTGGAAAGCTGGAACGACAACAGGAATTACAGGTTCACCAAGTATAACTCCCGCATCTTATTCATTTAATGCCACGAGTGGTTGTAGTGTTATAAAATATACTGGAAACACTACAGGAGGAGCTACCATTCCTCATGGATTAGGAGTAGCACCTCAGTTAGTTATAGTAAAAAATTTAGATAGTGGTAGTGATTCTTGGAATGTTAATTGGCCTTTTACCTCATTAGGTAGTACGGGTAGATTATATTTAAACGCCCCTGATGCTAATAGTGCCGCCTCAGCCGCATGGAACTCAACGGTACCGACTTCAACTCTTATCACTCTTGGAAGTAATGGTGAAGTAAATGCTAGTGCTAATATGATTTTTTATGCTTTTGCCCCTGTAAAAGGCTATAGTGACTTTGGAGAATATGAAGGAAATCAAAACGCTGACGGCCCATTTATTTTCACAGGATTTAGACCTGCTTTTGTACTTATAAAAAATATTGATAGATCAGAAGGATGGGATATGTATGATACAACACGTAATCCAGGTAATCTAGCAGATAATAAATTAAAAGCGGATTCTACTTCGACTGAAGAAGTGGATTCTACAGTAGCTATAGATATATTATCAAATGGTTTTAAAATAAGAACTACAAGTACAGAAATTAATCATAGCACGTGTGTGTATGCAGCATTTGCAGAATTTCCACTAGCGTCTAGTAATTCTAAATCAGGAACAGCAAGATAATGGCAAACAGTAAAATAAAACAACGATCATTAGAAGCTGATGCAGTTGATTCAGCGGCGATAGAAGCGTCTAGCATTACTAATGCTAAAACTAATTTTACTCCTGGTCTAACGATTAAAGGAGATGGAGCTTCTGCTGATGGTAAAATAACTTTAAACTGCTCTCAAAACTCTCATGGAGTTTCAGTAGCTGGACCTCCACATAGTGCAGGTCAATCCTATACATTAACTTTACCTTCAAGTATTACAAATGGATATTATTTACAAACAGATGGATCAGGTAATTTAAGCTTTGTTGCTATTGATACTGGAGAAGGTCCAATACCAACTATTACAACTGCTTCTTTAATTGCAGAACCTACAACTAATACAACTTTAACTTTAGCAGGAACTAATTTTGTTTCGATTCCTAAAGTTGAAATTATAGCTAGTACAGGGGCGATAACGGTTGCTCCTACAGTAACTTTTACTTCAGCTACTTCTATTCAATTTACAACAGGAACAGGATTAGCTTCAGGAACTTATTTTATTAGATTAATTAATCCAGACGGTGGAACAGTGACGACAAGTTCTGCTCTTTTTACTACATCTCCGGGCCCTGCATGGACAACAGCTGCAGGTTCATTAGGTAGTGTAGCAGGTGGAGGAAGTGTTAACTTTACTGTGGCAGCAACAGATGCTACAAGTTATGCTAAGACCGCTGGAACTTTTCCCGGTGGCGTAACTATTAATTCAAGCACTGGAGTAATTTCTGGTACAGAAACTGGAGCAACGGGGGCAACGACTTATAACTTTACAATTACAGCTACAGATGCTGAAGCCCAAACAGCAGATAGAGCATTTAGTATTGATATAACATTTGGATTATCACAATCAATGGCATTCGTATAGGAGAATATTATGGCAAGCACATATTTAAGAAGAACACCAAGTTCAACAGGAACACCTACAAAGATGACTTATTCTACATGGATAAAGAAAACTCAAGTAGAAACAGGACAAAGTATTTTAGGCGCAGCTTTAACATCTGATGCTAGTAATTATAAATGTGCTTTATATTTTAATAGTAGTGACAAGATTCAATTTGAACAATATGGAACAGGTTTGCATTTTAATTATCAAACCAATGCTCAATATAGAGATACTAACGGATGGTATCACTTTGTATTACAATACGATAGTACAAATGTAACAGCAGGAGATAGAATTAAAATGTATGTGAACGGAGAAGAAATAACTTCGTGGGCAACGGAATCTGATCCAGCTTCAGATCAAGTTTGTTATTTAGGTTCAACAAACAATTATTATACCGACATTGGTAACTCGGTTGATTATGGTTATTTCAATGGCTACATGGCTCAATCAGTCTTTATAGATGGTACAGCTTTACCAGCCAGCACATTTGGAGAAATAGATTCTGACACGGGAGAGTGGAAGCCTAAATCAGAAGGACAAATTAGAAGTGCTGTTACTTTTGGAACTAATGGATTTTTATTAGATTATCAAAATGCTAGTTACTTGGGTTATGATTACCAAACAACAGGTAGAAGTACTACTAATGACTTTACTGTAAGTGGTTCAGGTTATAAATCTCAAACAAATCCTTCTAATAACTTTTGTACTTGGAATCAAGGCTATCATAATAGCACCATTGATCCTGGCGATTTTACATATGCTAATACCAAAGTACAAAATGCCGACAATTCTAATTCTAGATTTGGTAGCCAGTTTGCAGCAACAAAAGGTAAGTGGTATTATGAAGTTGAATGGGATGGTTCAGTAGCTAACGGAGGAACCATAGTTGGTTTTGCTAATCTTGATTTAGTTAATATTAATGACAGTAGTTCTTTTATGGGTTCAGAAAATAATTTTATAGGTTTTTATATTTATAGTTCAAATGTAACCGTTTATAATGGAGGTGGCACTAATGACTATACAGGTTTATCTCCTGCAGTGGGAGATATATATGGATTAGCTATCGATCTCGATAATGGTTATTTTTACATAAGTCGTAATGGGACATGGATTAATTCAGGAGACCCGACGTCAGGTGCAACAGGGACCGGAAATGTAAATCGTACTGGAAGTTTAAGTTATGACTTTTCAGGTTTATTAATGGGTCCAGCAGGAGGCGCACAAAATTCTGATTACATTAATTGTAATTTTGGAGATGGTTATTTTGAAGGTGTTTCTGCAGGCGCAACAAACGCAGACGACAATTCACAAGGTGTTTTCAAATATGATGTCCCCGCAGGTTACTATGCGATGTGCACTAAAAATTTACGGGAGTTCGGCTAATGGCTTATTCACCAATTGATAAAGGAAGTTTATTTTTTAATAATGTCACCTACACAGGGACAGGCGCTTCCAATGCTGTAACAGGAGTTGGTTTTGCACCTGATTTTGTCTGGTGTAAGGACCGAGTACAAGATATTAATTCGTCTCTATGTGATACTGTAAGAGCAGCAACTAAAACTTTAATATCTAATACGAATGATGATGAACAAACTTACGCTGAAGGTTTAAAATCTTTTGATGCAGATGGTTTTACTGTAGGAACACAAGGTTTTATTAATACAAATACCAATGGTTATATCTCTTATAATTGGAAAGCAGGAACTACAACTGGTTTAACGGGAGGTACAATTACACCTTCATCTTATTCTATTAATACTACGAGTGGCATAGGAATTTATAAATACACGGGGAATGGAACAGCAGGAGCAACGATTGCTCATGGCTTAGGTAAAGCTCCTAAACTGGTAATAATTAAAAGATTAAGCGCATCTTATCAATGGGCCGTTTGGGGTTCAGGAGTTAATAATACTAAAGGATTAAGATTAGATGATACGGCAGCTGAAACGACGAATGATTTTTTAAATAATACAGCCCCTGATGCAACGAATGTAACATTAGGTTCTAATACTTATAGTAATGCAGCAGCAGGAACAAGTGTTTATGTTATGTATGCATTTGTTGAAGTACCTGGATTTTGTAAAATTGGAAAATATTCTGGCACAGGAATGTCTGGTGCAGGAACGAATAGTTCTGCAGCTACTGTATACTGTGGGTTTAAACCAAAATTCGTTATGATGAAAAGAATTGATTCTACTAGTAACTGGAATATTTATGATGATAAAAGAGAATTTAATTATAATACTCAAAGTAAATCTTATAGAGCCAATACTAGTGAAGTTGAATATACTATCGCAACAGGATTAGATTTATTTTCAAATGGTTTTCGTACAAGAACTACCAATACTCAATTTAATGCTGAAGGTGGTGTATATCTGTATCTAGCTTTTGGACAGACCATGGTTGGCAGTAATGATGTAGTAGGAACAGCAAGGTAATATGGCATATATAGGAAGAGGCGTAGATAAAATAAGTAACATAGAAGTTCTGGACAATATAACGTTCACGAACACTGCGGGACCTTATAACCTAACAAAAGATTCAACAGCTTTTGTACCTGCAGCTTCTAATGCTTTAGTTATTTCAATTGATGGAATTGTTCAAAGCCCATCATCTTATACAGTATCCGTAGCTACCATTACTTTTGATACTTCAATGGCTTCAACGTCAACAATGAATTTTATTTATCAAATTGGAGCAGGCGTCGTAACAGCTCCTTCTGATGACTCAGTAACAACAGCAAAGATAGCAGCGTTATCTGTAACAACTCCTAAAATTGCTGATAACAATGTTACTTATGGAAAAATGCAAGCTTTAGTTACAGGCAACAGAGTTTTAGGTGGGGCCGCAGCAGGAAATGTTAGTGAGGTTCAAGTATCTAATGATATGTTAGCAGGAAGTATTGCTAATGCAAAGCTAGCTAATGATACGATTACTGTCAATTCTCAAGCTATTGCTTTAGGAGGATCAGGAACAATTGATGTGGCTGATACTAAACCAACTATTTCTTCTTTAACACCTTCAGTAATAACTAACTCAGCAACAGCTGTAGTTATTGCAGGAGGCAATTTTGTTTCAGTTCCTCAGGTCGAAGCAATTAACACCAGTGGAGCTATCGTAGCAGCCGACTCCGTTTCATTTACAAGTGCTACTTCTATTAGTGCAACGTTTACTTTACCAGTTGACGGAACTTATTTCGTACGGGTAGAGAATAATGATGGTACAGCTGTTCGTACTTCAACAGCAGATTTAACCGTTTCAGATAACCCAGTATGGGTTACAGCATCAGGGTCTTTAGGAACGTTTGCAGGAGGTTCTTCCGTAGGGACTATTAATTTAGTATGTACAGATGCTACTTCTTTTGCAGTAACAACAGGAGCCGTGACTGCAGGTTTAACATTTACTACAGGCGTAGGAACTGCTACTATAACAGGAACTCAAACTGCACATACTTCAGCAGCGACAGATTCGTTTACCGTAACAGCAACAGACGCAGAAGGACAGACGGCAGCAAGAGCTTTTACAATAACTTACTCATTTGGAGCAACAGGATCAGGACAATTTAACTAGGATTTATTATGGCAAGTACAAGAGTATATAGAACGTTAGCAGCAAACAGTGAGAAAAAAGGATCAATCTCTGTATGGTTTAAATTAGGAAATATAACTGGAACGGATAGAGTTATCATAGGATCTTATTATGATGGTACTTATCATTCTGCAATGAAAATAAACTCTGATAATAGATTAAATGTTTTTGATTATAGAAGTGGTTTTATTTCAAATTTAACACCTTATAGAATTTTAAAAGACCCTGCCGCTTGGTATCACGTTGTATTTGAGTGGGATACAACACAAGGTGCTGCGGCTGATAGAAATAAAATTTATATTAATGGAGTTCAAGAAACTTCATTTGAAACTGAAACTAATTATTCAGCAGATGATATTCCTTGTTGGAATAGAGATTATACTTTAAGTATTGGTGCTAGAAATTCTGATCAATATTATGATGGAGAAATGTCTCATTTATATTTTATTCAAGGTTATGCTTATGCTGCCAGTACGTTCGGTTCCACAGATGCGACTTCAGGAATATGGAAAATTAACACTTCTCCAACAATAAATTATACTGGAACAGGCACTAATTCTTCTTTTTTAAAATTTGAAGATAGTTCTAATATGGATTTAGATAGTGGAAGTAATACTAATACTTTTACAACAGCAGGAACTTTAACAGCATCTCAAGATAATCCTTCTAATAATTTTAATTGTCCTAATCAAAATCAAAACAGAAGTGGAATGACTTTTTTAAATGGAGGTACTACTATGAAAGGTGTTGCTGATAGTACTGTTAGAGGTGGATTTTGTAATTTTGCATTGAATTCTGGGAAGTGGTATTATGAATTACGGTTTGGAGATACTATTTCAGGTGAAGCTACAGTAGGGATTTGTGATCAAGATGTTGCTTCACAAAGATCAGAAACAAATATAAATCCTTTTTCTACAGATAGTTTACGTTCTTATGGATATAGAAGTGGGGGAAATAAAATTACAGCAGGAACATCAGCTGCTTATGGAAATACTTATGCCGATGGAAACGACATTGGTTGTGCTATGGATTTAGATGCAGGAAACATTTGGTTTTCCAAAGATGGGGTTTGGCAAAATTCTGCAACAATTGCAGAGATAGCAGCAGGAACAACAACGAATGCAGCGTATAGTACTATAGTAACAGGAAAATATTATGTAGTTGCACAGATGTACGAAAATTTACTTAAAACTTATTATAACTTTGGACAAGGAAGTTTTAGTGGTACTGCTTTTAGTGGAACAACATATCAAGATAGTAATAGTGTAGGAATTTTTAAGTACGAAGTTCCTTCAGGATTTTTAGCAATATGTACTAAAAACATTTCAACTAATGGATAATTAATATGGCTTATATTTCATTTCAACCAAAAGATTTTTTTAGAGCAAGAAATTATACAGGAACTGGTAGTGAATTAACAGTTGCTAATGTAGAATTTCAACCTGATTTTACCTGGATAAAAAACAGAGCATCAGGTAATCACTATTTATATGATGCTGCAAGAGGAGCTACAATAAGCGTTTATTCTAATGATAGTTCAGGAAATTTGACAGTAGCTGAAAGTTTAAAATCTTGGAATGCTAATGGATTTGTTCTTGGAACTAATGGTGATCAAAATACAAGTGCAAATACTTACTCACATTGGAATTGGAAAGCTGCTACATCGTCAGGAATAACAACAAATGGTTCAACAACAATTACACCATCATATTATAGATTTGATGCTACAAGAGGAACAGCAATTTTAGTTTATACAGGAAATGGTACAGCAGGTGCAAAACTTGCACATGGGTTAGGCGTTGCTCCTGAATTTATAATGTATAAAAAAACATCAGGTTCAGAAAATTGGGGAGTATATCATCATAATGTAGGTACAAGTCCTACAGATAGTGCAGGATATAAACTAAGTCTTAATGGAACAGATGCAAGAAATGATGATAATGCTTTCATGGATGACACAGCTCCTGATGCTACAAATATTACTTTAGGTTCTTCAAGTTGGGTTAATGGAAATTTAGCTACTTATGTTGCATATTGTTTTGTAGGTAAAAAAGGATTTTCTAAATTCCATTCATTTACTGGAAACGGAGATGCTGATGGGCCATTCGTTTATACAGGATTTAGACCAGCATTTGTTTTTCAAAAAGTTGCTACTCAATCAACAGGTTGGTTTGCAACAGATATTACAAATCAAGGATTTAATGAAAAAAATTATCCTACAGGAATTAATTATGGAAATGCAGAAACTACAACTAATCATTTAAATTTCTTTTCAAATGGTTTTAAATATATGAGTACAAATGGAAGTTATAATTATGATGGTCAAAACACTATATATATGGCTTGGGCAGAGAACCCAATAGTTAGTAGTAATGACACACCAGGATTAGCGAGATAGATTATGGCAAAGACAACAGTAACAGCACCAGGAATAGCAGATGACGCGGTAACAGTTGATAAGTTACCAGATACATCTGTCACAAATGCTAAACTAGCAGGTTCAATTGCCAATGCTAAACTAGCAAATAGTTCGATCACGATTAACGGAACAGTTGTTTCGTTGGGTGGATCTATTGCAGATATTGGAGTTCAAGATTATCCAACAGTAACAGGAGTGAGTCCAGCTGTAATTACTAATGCTCAAACAGTAGTAACGGTTACAGGAACCAATTTTGTTTCTGTTCCTATTGTTGAAGCCATTAATTCTAGTGGAGCTATTACAACCGCCGATAGTGTAACTTATGTAAGTGCTACTTCTCTTACCGTAACGTTTACTTTACCGGTCGATGGAACTTATTTTATTAGAGTAGAAAATGCGACTACAGGATTAGCAGGGAGATCTTCTTCTGCAATATTAAATGTATCAGACGAGCCTGCATGGGTAACAGCTTCAGGAACGTTAGGAACTTTTGATGGTAATGTAGCCATTCCAACACAAACTTTAACAGCAACGGATGCTACTTCTTTTGCAGTACATAGTGGTACTTTAACAGCAGGTTTAACCTTAACAACGGGCTCGGGATCGTGTACAATAACAGGAACACAAACGGCTCATACGTCAGCTGCAACAGATACTTTTACAGTTCGAGCAACAGATGCACAAGGACAAGTTGCAGATCGATCATTCAGTATTAGTTACAGCTTTAGCATAGCTCAAGGAGGACAATTCAACTAATGGCTACTACAAGATTACATAGAACACCAAGTTCTTCATCAACAGGAGAAAAATGGACAGTTTCCATGTGGGTTAAAATGGGAGTTACAGGAACAAATCAAACTTTATTTAGTGCTGATACAGGTGGAAGTTTTGAATTTACAACTTTCGCAGAATTACAAAGTTCAGGATTAATTAAATTTGGTGGACTTGATAATGGAAGTACTAATGGAAGTTTAGCAACTCATGGAATGTTTAGAGACCCAAATGCTTGGTATCATTTAGTTTTTGTGTGGGATAATTTAAACTCTACATCAGCAGACAAAATGAAACTCTATATTAATGGAGAAAGAATGCAGGGTACAGGTGGTATTGCTTATATAGCTCCAACAACAAATAGTCGTTGGAATATGAATAACAATACAGAAATTGGTGCAAGACATAGTGGAGCTGATAGATTCTTTACAGGTGTTATGGCTCATGTTCATAACTGTGATGGCTATGCTTATCAAGCTAGTGATTTTGGTGAAACAGATTCAACTTCAGGTGCGTGGATTGCAAAAGCTTCTCCATCAGTTTCTTATGGAACTAACGGATTCTTTTTAAAATTTGCCTCAGGAGCTTTTGGAACAGATTCATCAGGTGAAGGAAATGATTTTACAGTAGTAGGAACAATGACAACAACAAAAGATACACCTGATGACAGTTATTGTAATATTAATGAACTTTCTAACTACTGGTGTAATTCTGCTTTCTCTAATGGTAATAATACCATTGTTACAGTATCAGGGAATACGGCTTATAATTTAGGTTCAATGTCAGTAACAAAAGGAAAATGGTATTGGGAAACTTTAGTTGAATCAGGTGGTTCACAAGCAACAATT
>WLWG01001021.1_pt1 | contig 26988 bp, 15 predicted proteins | sample 6712871 | NCBI WGS metagenome assembly WLWG01 (sample SAMN12718693, study PRJNA515312) | sponge metagenome | isolation source: marine sponge | host: Mycale hentscheli | place: New Zealand: South Island, Marlborough, Capsize Point | collected 2003-05-01
CCATAATAGTAGATCTAACCAGCTCGTCTTTAAGATCATACTCTGTTCTACTTACCTCTGGTTTAGGCAATTCTTTTGCAAGATCAATATCTTTTTGCAAAGTAAAATACATAGCAGCTAAACTAACGGCACCCGCAACTAGCATTCCGATAGTTTTAAGATCTAACTGTATCTCTGTGTTCTCTGAAATTTTTTGAGCCATTTAATTTTTCATTTTTACTTTAGTAGCATTAACATCTAGTCTTGATATATCTTTAGATTCAACTGAACCTTTGCTGCTACTGTTATTGTTATTATTATTAGAACTGTTATTGCTAGGTACATAAATAGGTTCACTCCTATGTCTGTAATAGCCTTCATTGTACCAGTTGCTATAATATCTAGGATAACTGGGATACGATACAATATTATAATAAACATTTGGTTTAATCATGTTTATAGGTAATCTCAAGGTGTCACCTTGCTCTGTTACAGCTAACACATGGGTTATCTGTATTTTAGGTTTTTTTTGTTGTATTGAGCAGCTAGTGACAAGTGCAGCTGCCGCAAAAAGGACAATTTTCCATAGTTTCATATTTTAATTTTATTCTCCACATTTTTTACTTGGATCACCAACCTGTCTCCAGTCTTGTTTAACCCAGTCTTTTAAATTTTTACTAGCAGTGCCACTAACGTTGCTTTTACTAGATCTCTTATATTTACCTTTATTAGCCGCAGACTGTTTAGCACTTATAACAGCTTGTCTTTCAGACTTAGTCATGCTAGCAATTTTAGCTTTAGGTAAACACACTTTTCTAGTTCCACCGCCTTTAGTACCTTTTTTAGGGCCACTACTTTTTACACAGCTTCCTTCTTGGCTAGCTGGTCTACCGTCAGGGTTTGGTTTCCAACCTTCCCAACATCTTGAAGGTCCATAGCTCTTTTTAGCAAAAGGTGATTTCAACTGTTTATAAGGCATGCTTTTTTAATTTATAATGTTCATATAATTTTTTACCTAAATGTTTTCCGTTTTTAATATCAGAATTGTAGTGAACTTTAGCTATTTTTCTACTTAAAGAAATATTACTTGCTTGTTTCATTATCTGCGTTCTTAAGTTAGGAAACATATCACTCAAAACTAAACCTATTAATTCAGCTTGTGTTGAATGTCCAGAAGGATAAGACTTTGTTTGAGCTGTTTTTAATTTTACAAAATTTAAATCTATGTTGTAATTTTTAGCAACTTCATTAGGTCTTGATCTATTATGATATTTTTTTAAACTAATTATTAGTGATTCAGTGTTTTTTAACAAATAAGAAACTAAATTAGAAGGAAAGTTATAACCATACTTTTCAATTAAATTTTTAAAAACTCTAGGTATGTTGTCATAATATTTAACAAAGTTTATATCACTATACAAACTATCTATATCTTTTATTTCTTTAAAAGTTGCTAAAGAACTATCATTAAATGGTTTTTGATTTTTAAATTTATTTAAATTAAAATCATTAAAAACATTCATTTAGCACTTGCCTTTACCTTGTTGCTTTGAAGCCCACATATTAGCATAAGCCGATGGGTACACATCAAATTTTCTTTTAGCAGCGGCTTTACAACTAGCGCTTAGCTTTCGTAACAATGGTGATTTTGATTTTTCCATATTAATTTCTTTTTTTAACTCTTGATTTAGTTCTAGATCTTGTTCTTGATTTAGTTCTTGATTTACTTTTCTTTTTAGGTTTATCTTTTTGCCACTCTAATTCCCACTTAGCCCAACCTAAAGCATTTGCAACTCTCATCCACTCTTCATTTTCAGCATCAGAAGCATCTTTTAAGTTTTGTAATTTTCTTATACCTCTATCTAGTGGTACATTTGTAGCGGCACTAATAACTTGGCCAGCAGCTAAATAAGCAGGATTGTCTAATGACCAACCTTTTTCCATTATCTCTTTCTTGTTCCAGTCCCATGTTCTGCCAGCAGATTTTAATTTACCTATTTTAGAAGATATAGGAGGTGAAATATCTAGTAATTCTATTGCAGCATCTTGAGCTTCTTTGCCTTCAGCTAACTTCATCACTACATTTTTAAGTGTAGATATAGCAGCACCGTGAAAACCAACACCTCTTAATAATGAGTCAGCCATACCATTTGCTATACCTGTATATTTTTTATTTAGTTTTTCTTCATCAGGCTCTTCATCTCCAAACGCCATAGCGAATAAAGCTTGCTGTAATGCGTTAAATATAACATTTTGTATAGCTCCGTAATATAATATCTTAGATATATTAGTTTTGTCGTCCCCTCGGCGATTCTTAAGATCACTAGCGGCTTTTTGCATCAATCTAGCATATTGGGCTGGGGTATTTGCAAAAGCTAATATAATACGTCCCATTGGACCCGCTTGTTGTTGACTAATTCTATCAGGTCTACTCGACTGTTGTGACTCTTCAGCTATTTCTCTAAAATCTTGAAACGCTTGCGCCTCAGCTTCTTTATCAGATAAACCTTCTTTCTTTAAACTTTTATATCTGTTTCTGTAAAACGTAGCGCCACCTGAAGCAATAGCAAAACTATCTGCTATCTGTGTAGGTAGAAAACCTAGTTTTAATATTTTACTTATAAAAGCTTTAGCTTTATTTTTAGACTCAGCAGCAATTTCAGCAATATCAGCTTCACTAACATTTATTTTTAAACCATTACGTCTTTCAACTAGGTAATCAGAGTTCATAAGTTTAATTACATCACTCCAATACTGTGGTTGATTACCAAATGCAGCTGCTGCTTTTAACGGATTGTTATCAGACCAGTTCACAAAGTTAACAGCTGATATAGTTTGTAACACAGCAGATCTCATATTAAAGAACATAATAGCTCCAACAGAATTATTAATCCAATCAATAAATCTACCAGTTAATGTATCACCTTTAAAGCCTCTGTTACTACCAGTCTTCATACGACCAAGCATGTTTTCTAAAGCATCTCTGTAACCTTTACCATAAGCTGCCTCAAGCTTGTTCATATTAGTTTCACTAAATACTTCATCAACATTATTTTGCCATTGTTTTAAATACTTAGCTCTTACTACAGTATTTAATCCAGATAATAAATCAGTTGTAATAGTACCAGCTAACCAACCATCAATAGGTTTAGGATAACCATTGTCTTTGTTTATAGCTATAAGCTCGTTAGCAAATGTAACTAAGTTTTCATCCGCAGTAACATAGTCTTCTAGTATTTTTTGATCAGCTTTAGATAAACCTGGTATAGTCATACCCTGTTGTATCCATGTGTAAACTCTAACGGCGTTACCTACAGTATAGGGTTCACCAGTTATTTTTTTGTTTAAATCTTTAGGACTAACACCTAATAACTTTTTTAAAGCTTTAAAGTCATTAGCTAAAGCAACTCTAGCGTTTGATATATCTATATTAGCTCTAGCAAACGGATCTAAAAAGTTTTCTTTTACCCAAGCTATAGTTTCATCACCTTGTTTACCTTTACCAGCAAAATATCTAGTTAAACCTACAAAATCTTGAGCAGATGGTGGTATACCTAGTAAATTAAATCTACCTTTATCTGCACCTACAGCTCTAGCTTTAGTTTGGCCATATCTTTTTTCTGTGCCAATACCCGTAGCTCTTTCAATTATATCATTAAAATCTTTATTAAGATTTTTTGATTTACTAAATTTAATTCTAGCATCTTGAGCCTCAGTATCAAGAGTTTTCATTTTATCTAAAACTCTATTGTTAAATAAATTATTTTTACTAAATTTAATTGTAGAAGGTAGTTTTTCATTATTTAAAATAGCAGGTTTAGCTATAGCTTTATTATAATCAGCATCAATAAAATTACCAGCATTATCTACACCATAAATTTCATAAACAGTTTTACCTTGGTAAGTCATTAAAGAATTAGGATCAATACCAAAACCTACATTAGCAACATTAGGGTTAAAATATCTTGACCAAACATTATCTTCTAATGTCCAACCATCAGGCGTTTTACTTTTGTAAGAAAACTTTTTACCATCTACACCTATACCAGACAACTTATTGTCATCAACATTTAGTAAAGCTCCTTGAAAATAATTACGCTCTATATTTTTAAAGTTTTTATTAACAGTTCCATTAGCGGCTTGAACAAACAAATATTTAGCTACAGCAGAAGCGGGTAAAGTATGTTCTTCAGTAAATAGTTTTTTGTTAGTTATAGGATCAAATAATTGCCCTAATGAATAAAATTTAACCGGTGAACTTAATCTTATAAAATGACCTTGCCATGAAGATGTAGATTTTAAAAGCGCAGCAACAACAGCTGCATTTTCTTTTCCTTCACCTTTTTTTATAAATTTCTCAAATATTAAAAAAGTTTCTTTTAAAGCTTTTATTTTATTATCTTGTTGCTTTATAAACTTAATATCATTAAACTTATTTTTTAAAGAAAAAACTTCTTTTTTATTTACTGTTTTAGTGTAAGGAGTTTTTGTAAATAAATCTTTCCACATTTGAGTTTCTGGAGCAAAAGTATAACCCTCTTGTTTAGCTTGTTTTATCCATGCATTCGCTTCATTTACATTTTTAAAAAATACACTTCTATGATAATCTCTACCTATTGTTTCTCCTTTGTTGTTTTTTATGCTTTTAGTAGTGCCTTGAAAATTTCTAATAAATATTTCAGGTAATTCTTTAATAAGACCAGTTGTTTTTAATTTTTCTAAAAACAATTCTCTATCTTTTCCTGATACATCTAAATTTTCAACATCTAATATTTCCAAAAGATCACCCCAATCTTTATCATTAGCAGCAAAATCATTGTCACTTATTTCAAAAGATTTTTGTAAAACTGATTCATTAGCGTTTAATAATTCAGATTTACTAAACTTTAAATCAACAGGTCTTTTAATTGCTTTAGAAACTTTTTCGGTAGTTTGTGTTTTGTCTACAAACTCTCTTTTTTCTATAACCTCTGGTTTTTGTATAGTTTCCATCGTAGCATCAAAAGCAAACTCTTCTGCTAAAGCTTCTGCTAACGCATCTTTTCTAGTACCTTTAGTCGATGTACCAACATCTCTGCCTAAAAAGTAATTAATAAATTCAGCTTTAGTAATATCTTTTTTCTTAAATATTTTCTTACCTTCTTTAGTTTTTTCTCTTTTACCAGTATCTTCTGCAAATTGTCTAAATCTTTTGTTTATAATATCTTGAGGTATAGCCTCATAAATATTTTCAAAATTATCTCTTAAAAAAGTTTCATAAGCTGCTCTTGATCCTAAAACATCTTTAGCAATAGTTGTTTTAAGTTCTGTTCTAAAACCTTTTTGTAAAGCTTTTTTAAACTGAGATGAATCTACAGGTGGTAGTTTAGTACCAAACGTTTTTGTAACAGCATCAATAACCTTTTGTGTAGTAGCTTTATCTAACTTAATTTTCTTTCTTAAACTTTCTTTTGCTTTAGTAGGTTTTTCTGTAACTTGTTCAGTAACTTCTTCTGTTGTAGTATCTGTAACTCCTCTAGCCTCTGTTACATCTAACTTAAACTCAGTGTCTAAAATTCTATTAGAAGCTTCTATAGCTCTTGCTGGTAAAAATTTATTTATGTAAGCAGCTAATGGTACACCTTTACTAGCATCATATTCATTTATCAAATCTATAATACCACGCTTACCAGTTTCTATTTCATCGGTCAACAATTGTCTATCAAAACCAGGAGCTTCACTTCTTCTTTGTACAATTCTATTTGTAATAGGTTTAAACTTTTCTATTATTTCAAAAGCACCTTCTTTTCCTTTTTGTTCAAATATAATTTGAACAGCATCACTATCTGATTTAGATAATTTAGAAACTGAATCAATAGATTCATCTTTTACTTTTAAATTACCTTCTTGTATAGTTTTAATATCAGTTATTGTTAAATCACCTGTGGTAAGTTTATTAGATAGTGTTTTTAAAAATTCAATAATATCTATATCACCTTTTAAATTAAAACCTGAAACATCACCTGTAGCATTTTTAAGAGCAGGGTTTAAACCTTGAGCAATAATTGCTAACAATCCTTTATTTTTTTGAGCTTCAAGATTCAATCTTGGTACTTCTTCTAAAAACTCTGTTAATACTTCGTCAAAATTACCTTGCTCTACTTGAGATCCAACTCTTTGCATTAATCTTCTATAAGCAGATTCATTGTTATTTTTTAAATAATCTACAACTTGTTGCGCCATAGGGTAAAAAGCTTTTGGATCAGCGCTTATACCTTCTGTAAACAAAATGTGTCCAATTTCGTGAACACCCGTAAGAGTCTTACCATTAGCTAACGCGTTAGGTCTTACAACAATGATATCATAAACTCTTTTGCCTGTTTTAGTATTATTAGTTAAAAAATTAGAACCATTAACTTCACCATTGTTAACACCTTTAGTAAATTCTTCTATTTCTATTTTGGCTTGTTCTTCGGTTAAACTATTATTTGGATCTGCAACTCTTTTATCTAAAGCTTCTTTAAAGTCTTTAATAGCATCAGCTTTACTTTGTGATACTATATATGTACTTGTTATACCTTTTTTGTTTAATTTTTTTAAAACTTTATTATCTTTTTCTATATTACTATCAAATGTTTTTATTTGCCAAAGTTTTTCAGCTCGCTTTTTAATATCCAAAGGTTTAGTACTAGCACCTTCACTTTCTAATTCTTTTTTAGCTTGATCTAAATATCTTGCTTTTTCTTTTTTATCTATAAGATCTATGTTAACAGTATAGTCATTTCTAAATTGATTTCTTGCAATCTGTAATGCATCAAAATTTATTTTTAAATCTTTTAATATAGTGTTTTTCTTTTTTAAAGTAATTTTACCATCGTTAAATTCTTGTATTATGTTTTCAGCTTCAACCCTTAAAACTTCTTGTTCCGATGTAGCTTTTGCAAAAAGTTCATAACCTATAGGGGTTAAATTAGCTGAAACTTTCTTTTCTAAATTACTAACAAGATCATAAATATCACCATCTAATTGGTTTATTTTTTCATTTATAATTTTAAAACTTTTAGTTCTTTTGTCTAAACCAATTTCTCCTTTTTTTCCGTAGCCTATATTATACAGTTCGTTTCTTTCCCTTATTTTATCTCTTACGCTTTTACTAGTGTTGTAATCTGAAAAAGGTTTTAACGCTAAACCAGCAACGGTAGGTACTGTAGAAAATTGAACACCTAAAACACCACCAGTAAAAGCCGCATGATCTACACCTTTTAATATATCGCTTGAATTTTTAGCACCTCTTAAAACATCAATACCATTTTGGCTTAAAACTGTTAAACTTTCTGTAACAGATTCTAAACCTGTATCTTTTACACCAGTCCAAACACGACTCTTAACATAATCTTTAATACCGGTGTTTACCAAAGTTCTTTTACCAACTTCGTTAGCTGCTTTAAAACCTCTATTAAATATTTTAAAAGTTGGTGCAGCGCCAAAAGCAACTTCTGCAGCAGAAAAACCTAACGCCACACCTGCTTTGTGTAAGGGAGATTGTTCTATTCCAGTTGCTTTTTCTTCTTGTTCTAAAACTCTTCTTTGCTGTTCATAACTTCCTAAACCAATACCACTAAAACCAGGTACTTTACCTGTCGCAAGCATTGCTAAAACACCAGCCTGCCCAACAGTTTCTTGAGTTATAAAAGTACCCATGTTTTCAAAACTATCAAAAGCATTTTCAAAAGTAACAGGTTCTATCGCGTATTTTTCTTGTATTTGTTGCTTTCTAGTTTCAGTTAATTTCTCTGTAAACTCCGAGAACTCTGTTAAACTAGGTGTTTTTACACCATAAACTAATTCAGCAAAATCTCCTAATATTCTAGCGCTACCACCAGCTGCATCAATTGCAGCAATACCTATATTAGCTTGAACTTCTTCTAGCATTTTTTTAGAAAACGAATATTCTTTTTTTAAAAAATCTAATTCACTTTTACCATCTTTTATTTCAGCAGGTAAAGTTTGTATTTCATCAAATAAACTATCTAAAGTATTTATTACAGTTTCGTTTTCTTTAACTAAAGATTGATATAAATCAAAAGTAGATTTAGGAACTATTTTTCCATTTCCTAATTTTACCGTTTGAAGCTTAGCTAATTCTTGTTCATACACGTTTACAAGATTATTATACAAATCAACACTTGCTTGAGTTGGTAAATATCTTGGATCTTTTAAATCTTTAATTCTCTGTTCTATTAATTCCACTTGTTTATAATCACCTAAACCTTCTAAATCAAATTTATAATCTGGATTATTAAATTTAGAACTAATAGATTTTAAATTAAAAAGATTAGTACTATTAGCATAACTGTCATTAACTACTTTGTACTCTTCTATAGCGGCTTTAAACTTACTATCTTTAGCTATTATTTCATCTACCTTATAAGGGATTAAACTTTCTCTTTCTTCTGTAGATAAATCATTTAAAAATGTTTTAGCTTTAGATTTTATTAAGTCTTGTCTAGCTGTATTTTTTATATTAATTTCTGCTAAAGCCTCTACTTGATCAGCTGTAGGGTTTACAATAGGCTCAGCATTAATTCCAAATTTAAGAGGATTAATTAACATTTCTTTAGCTTCAGAAAGCTGTTTCATGTAAGGAATAAAAGGTTCATTAACTAAATTACCGGTTTCGTCTACCTGAGTTCTATAGACTAATTCATTTGTTTTAAACACTTTTCCAGTAGCAGGATCCCTATAATTAGCTTCCATTTCAGATTTAATTAAATCGTTACCTGTTTCAGGATTATAAGGTTGTAATTCAGCAGATGTTCCTTTTGGCGTAAAATCTATAGGTTCATTAAAAAATACTTCTTCTTCATCAGTTATTACAATAGCGTTAGAATATTTTTTGAACAATTCTTTTGTTTTAGGATCTGTAGAAACCAAAGAACCAGGATCCAATGTGGATGCCGTATTTTCTTCTGGTGTTACAGACGCATCCGTCTCCGCAACACCGTTTGTCTTTACTGAATCATCTTCATCTGTTTCAATACCAACTTTAACAATATAATCATCTAAACTAAGGTTTGAATCTTTTGCAGCTAATTGCACATCTTCTAAAGAATATGTTTTGTCTTTAAATTTAAACATAATTATAATTTAATTTTTTATAAGAGACATAGGGTCAAAAATTATAGGTAAACCTTGTACTTTACCTTCTTTTTCAGCTTCTTTTTGTAATTTTAAATACGCTTCGTCATAAGTATTACCTCCATCTAAAATATACATAGTCATTTTAAGTTTAGCATCACTTAAACCTTTTGAAGGAATCTCTGCTACTTTACCTGTAGCCACTGATTTTAACTCTAAATAATCACCCTCTTCGTCACCCTCTACATCTTTAAAACTAAACTCTGGTAAAAGTTCTTTTTGAAATTCTGAATCAAATATTATATCTTGTTTTTTAATACCTTTAAGCGTAGGTCTTTTTGTGTTTAATTTTTCAAGTTTACTAATTAAAGATTTTAATCTTTTATTTGTTTCATCTAGTTCAAATTGTTTATTAGCTGTTAATTCATCTCCGGCTTCAGGACCTAAGTCATCGTCTGGTTGCATTCTTGTATTTAGCTCAGCTTGTTTTACAGAAGAAACATAAAGAGCAATTTTCTCAAATTGTTCTTGATTTATACCACTAACTGTTTTAGGATCTGGTTCTAGTATACCTATAGAAGCATCTATATCATCAGGTAAAATATCATCTACATAGCTTTGCATTACTATTAAGCCATAAGCTTGATCTCCGTCATTAATTCTACCTTGCTTGACAATACCACCTACGGAAGCTTCGATGCTAGGTTTTAGTTTATTAAACAACAACTGCCCGTCTACTTGTGGAAAATAAAACGTTTTACCTTCAATTGTTTTAGTTATTACTTCTTTAGAATATATAGATGGTAAAGAACCTTTTTGATTTGGAACACCACCTTTTACAAGTCCTAAATTTTCTAATGCTTTATTTGCTACAGATGTAATATTAGGATTTTTAATAATATCTCCAGAAACAAAATCTTTATTTAAATTATAAGATCTAGCTTTTTTGCCTGTATCGTATTCATTACCAAACGCGTCAATATCAACAATACCTTTTTCTTCTTGAAAATCCATTACTACATTCCACGCTCCGTCTATTAATTTAAAATCTAAATTATATTTTTTACTTTCTTGACCTTCTTGTGTAGACATCATATCGTTTACCATGTAAGAATTATTATGTGAAAAAGAAAGACCATCTTCTCCGCCACCTTTTATACTTAATTCTGAAATAGTGTCTATCTGATTTTGAAAACTAGTTAATCCTTCTTCAACACCAGAATTAAATAAATTTTCTAAAGCATTTAATTCGTTTTGGAGTTGCATTCTTTCGTTTGCATTACCTGTAAAATTATCTAATTTTATTTTTAAATCCACAGCATCAGCAATTTTATCATTTAGCTTAACTCTTAATTCTGGTTTTAAATTAATTTGACCTGCATTCATTAAAGATTTATCAACAATAGAAATATATTCAGAATTGTATTTTGTTCTGCTTTTTGAATCTGCTAAATTTCTTTTTCTATTTTCTATTGCTAGTTTTCTTTTTCTTTCTGTGTCTGCGTTTATAATTTTAGCCGTAGTTAAACCTAAATTAGATATAGCTTGAGCATAGTATTTTGCTGATTCTGTATCAATTACGGTTTGTGGATTTTCATATGACATATTTATATTTTTAACCTCCTGGGTGATATTTAAAATTTCTATTAGTATTCGTAGCGCTACCGCTTATTCCTTTCCCGCGAAAGCAGCGCCTATATTACCAACCGCACCAATACCAGCAGAGTATAAAGCAGCAGCGCTTTGATCAGCGGCTACAGCAGCTTGAGCTTGACCTGTTATTTGCGCTTGTTTTCTATTTAATTGCTGCATCTCTCTTTGTTCTTTTGTGCTAAACATAAATTGTTTACCAGCAACGTCTGCTTGTTGTATTCTTGCAGCTTCACTCATTTGCACACCTTGTATTCTTTGAGCTTCTTGCATTTGTAATCTTTCAAGTTCTGACTCCCCTTGTGCTCTTAATTTTTCATTAGCAGCTTCTTGTTGCTCTATGTTTGCACTAACACCTCTTTTACTTTGCAGTGCAGCTTGCGCTAACGCGGTTGCACCACCAGCACTTGCTCCTGTAGCCCTTAAAGTGTCTAATGTATTTGCTAAAGCAATATCCGCTTCTTCTATTTGTATATTAGCGGCTTGGGTTGCAACACCTAAATTAGCAAAAGGATTTGAAACCATATTACTTAAATCTTTAGCCATAGAAGATAAATCTGTAACACCAGCATAAGGATTAGTTATAGCTTGTCTTTGATCTTCTAATATTGCTAACTCACCTTCTAATTCTCTTTGTCTTCTTCTAGCAGCTCGAGCAGCTCTTTTTTTTGCCCCACCACCAAACAAAGCGCCTAAGCCACTAACAACCGCGCTACCTACAGCAATAGCAGTAAATGGATCAGCCATAGTAACACCATAAGGATTACCAAAAAACCATTCGTATATTTGTATTAAAATTTCTTCCATATTATTTAGTATGATGATTCTACCACGTCTGATGACACGGAGAATAATTCTTTTTTAGTTGCTGATGTATCAAATTGTGTTATAGCTGATATACTCATTTTTACAGTTGAGTAAAAACCTTTTATACCAGACATGTCTGCACCATATAATATCTCACCATTAACAGCAGGTGAATTATTTATAAGATTTGCAAAGTATTTATCTTCTTTTTTCTTAAACGTGTTAGACCATATCTGTGTTTCTAAGCTAGCTAAATTATCTTGAAATACATATTTACCTATTGGTAAAGTTTGATCACTAGAGCTAGCTATCATGCTTTCTAGTTCCCAACCTGAACCACCTTCATAGTTAATTGTTTTAAAGTTTTTAACTACAGATGGGTTAGAGTTTAAAACTATAGTAACATCAGATGGATAAGTTACTCCATAAAACCTAGCGTAAGGTCCTAAATAATGTTGATAAAGTTTACCACTATTAAATGTATAAAACACATTACTTAAACTAAAAGAATAATTAGGCTTGTAACTAGAAAAACTTGTCCAACCCAAAACACCTTCATCAAAAGTTATTGTATTGTAATTAGAATCGTTTTGTATAGATAAAATATAATCTTTAGAATGAGAGTTCCAGCCACCAACAATTTTAGTTGCATTAGCAAGTTCATCTCTAAAAAAGTCATGCATACCATAAGATGATATTTCAGTAATACCATCTGCTGACAACCTTAGTACACAACCTCGTTTTTTATCTGTAAAGTATTTTCTATAACCATACACAGCGAATGACTCTGGATCTGTGCTTATACCATATTCACCTGCATAAGCTACTATTTGACCTATAACTAAATTACTAGACGTTACACTTCCACCTCCTTCAGCTGAATATATAGCATCTTTATCTATTAAAGCTCTACTAACTTTATCTTCTTGAAATATAATTAAATTTGTGTCTTCTGCGTATAGTTTTTGTATAGAACCATTAACAGGATCTGCAGATTTAGTAATATCTTCACCAACAGAAAATTGATTAGTGTTGTTTACACCAGTTCTAGAGTTAAATATACCAGAGTATATCAATGAACTAATTCTATGTTGTTGTTTAAATGTATCTTCTACTATGTAGGCTTTAACACCAAAGTCAACAGACGTGTTGTTATAACCACCTCGTATTCTAGCTTCTTCTATATACCAGTCGTTAGCATCTACAGCTTCAAAAGCTTCAGGAATATAATCATCAGCCGCTCTACCTGTAAAAGCTATAACATCGTTGTTAGATATTGGCTGTGCTGAATCAATTGTTATATCTTGATTATTAGCAGCTACAGATAACACAGTTACAGTAGGGTTTCCTGGAAAAGGCGTTGTTGTATTAGTAACTATTTGACCAGCTCCTACGTTTATATTAGCCACTTTCAAAGTAATAGTAGTACCAGTACTAGCATCAGCAGCGCCAGTAGTATCTTTAACCTCTACAATACTGTTGATTTTTTTCAACCAGAATGTGCTAAAATAGTTTACTTCTAAAGTCGCTGCCATAATTTATTATCACTTATTTTTAAACATTATTACTAGTAAGGGTATTCCATTTGTAAAACCGTACAGGTAGATGTTGCTGCCGCTGTATTACCACAATTTTCTATATAACATTGAGTCCAAGGGTTTGGCTTATAAACCTTGCCGTCTGCTGTAGTAAATCTAGTTGAAAAACTATATCTATAACTAGATGGATCATCAAAAGGAGAACTTCCCTGTGTTTTAAAAGCTAAATAACCACTTATACCACCACCAGCATCAGCAAAAGCATAAGGTGTTGATAATGTAGATGAATTAAAAAACTGAGGAACATATTGACCGTAGGGTACATTTGACCAAGCTGGCGAAGTTCCATAAGAGCAATTATAACCTGACCCAGGACTTGTACTCATACCATACTCGTAACTTGTTCTAGCTGTACCACCAGTTATGTTTGTACCATCTTCTATAACACAAGTGCTATAATTTAAATCGTTAGAGTTAACCCAACATGTCAAAGCTTGACTTTGTTGAGCGGCTGTGCTGCTTTCTGCATCTATAGCTGCAATACAGTATTCACCTGCCTGCCCAAAACCTAATATTATTTGATTATAAAAATCATCAAAAGTACCAGTATTAGCGGTATTAAGAGCAACTGGTATTGATACACCAGATGGATTTATACTTTTATTGTTTAAATCTGTAATATGAGCCCAAGCTGAGCTACTACTTGATCTATGCCAAACTTTCCAACTAACTGAAGCCATTAATCCAGCGGGTGGTGGGGTATTTGCCCATGTAAAACCGCTATTTAATGATAAAACTATTTGACCTTGAGTTAAGGCTCCTGTACCTAATCTAAACAATGTGTTGCTTATTGAAGTTGAAGTACTAGGTGTTACAGGTATGTCTGAATTAACTGTACCGCTAGTATACCCAGGTTGTAAAGCTGCAGCAGCAATATACCAAACTCCAGTTATATTAGTTCCATCAAAATTTGTTATTAAAGCATTACTATTCGGTATACCAGTGTCTGCATCTATAGGACCAGTTACACAAGTAGATTTAATTTCGTTATTTGCAGGCTCAGGTCCTATAAATATGTTTTGAGTTGCAGTGGCTGATAAAGAACCATCTGCAATATCTCCATTAGCATCTTCTATTTTTAACACTATAGCATGTTGTCCATTAGGTGTGTTATTAGCTCTTTGTGTTAATTGACCAACGGTAGAATCTAGTATTTCAAAAGAAGGTTGACCGTCTAATCCAGTTGGGTTTCCAGATAAAATTGACCATTTTAACTGTTCAACTTTTTCAGTTCCAACATAAGAAGAACCATTAACAGCGCTAATATTTTGATTTGGCAAAACAATTTCATCTACAGTTGCTACTATATCAGGTAATGGATTGTTTGCGAAAGAAGGTGCTACGTTACTTAAAGCTCCATTTACTATTATTGTATTAACTTCGCCAGGTGCCAATGAAGACGACGAGTCTACAGTAACTGTAATACTAAATTGATATACATCTTGTATTATACTATCATCTAAATAAACAAAATTACCAACAGTTTTTAATCTATACGCTTTATATGTTGGGCTAGCCGCGTTGGTGTCTTGTTCTAATATAAATTTATTGTCATCACCTGTTCTTGGTGATGTGTAAGTCATTGTTGCTGTTGTAGGGTAAGCTGCGTCAAACTGTGTTCCTTCATTTGATATAGGATAAAACCAATCTGTTATAGCATCTCCTGATGCTTTGCTTTCTGGCTGTGAATAATTTAAAGCTGTAAAAGCGCTTGGCCCATCGTAACCAGTTAAAATGTCTGCATTTAAATCTGATATTAAACCAACAGTTCCAGTTTCCCAGAATATATCTAACAAAGATTCTGTAGGATCTGTTTCATATATAGCTAACACAGGAAAGCCTGCGTTACCAGCTTGAGTATCTTGTTGACCTATCGCTTGTCTATCTGTAGAAATTCTTATTAAAGAAGGATCTGTTTCGTTTTGATATATACTAGGGTGTTGACTTAGCGTTCCTCCGCCTGCTAAAGTAGACTCTACACCTACAGCATCAACACTATGATATGGATTTATAGAACCAGGAAAATATTGAGCATTAAAAGGAATTGTTGAAAAATCTACATTAGTAACTCTACCAGATAATAAAACACTACTTCTGTATTGTTTTTGATCAGGACCAACTTCTGATAAATCTCTAGGAATTTTATTTATATTGTCTCCAAATAAAGTAGAAAAAGCTGTTTGATTAACCTCATCACCAAAATATTCAGTGTGACCAAAATAACCATTAACAATACCTGGAAGATACGCGTTATAATAATCTTGCTCGGTTTGTTTTACAACTATTTTATAAGAATACCAGCCAACAGGATTTAATGTGTAAGCAAAATTTAAGTCAGCTGATGTTCCTGATAAAGTCGTGTTATTTAAATAACTAGAATTTATTCTTCCATCAGTTGTTATTATGTAACTAGGCGCACTAGTATTGTTTACATTTGTAACCTTTACATAATCTATGTATTCTCCTCTTAAATAATCACCTTCAACCGGAATAGTTATATTTTGTGGATATGCTGTGCTATCTAAAGTAAATGTGTATAAAGTATCTGTTATTGTTGCAACAGGTGTTTGTTTTATCGCAAAACCGTTATCACTTGTTGCTATAGCATAAAGACCTGGTTCACCTGTGCTAAAATTAGGTAAACTATTTGTTCCAGACGATATACCTTGCGTAACACTAAGTTGCAAAGTGTCACCAAACCAAGCTTTCATATTAGAAGCACTTGTTTTATATGAATTAAATATAGTAGATCCTAAAAAATTATTAGCAGCATCAGCGCTAACTGGTGAAAGTATTACCGGCGATTGTCTACCATACTTATCAGAAAGTATAAAACCAACTTGGTAATTTCTATTTTGTTTTAAAGAATTATTAGGATATTCTATCCAACTTGTTCCGTTAGAAATAGAACCTTTATCTATTACTTTAACATCATAATTTATAACATCAGGAGCAGAGTGTGTGTTTCTAAAATTACCATACATTATTCTATTACCTGCAGTTTCTTGTGCTAAAGCTCTAACGGGAACTTTATCATAAACTCTTATAGTTTGGTCTGATGGTAATGTTTTGTAAGGTTTTCTAGACTGATATTCGTATGTGTATATGTTGTTTACAGAATCATTGCTTATATCACCAACAGGTATAGTTTCTAAAACTTTAACACTTGTTTGGTCTGATTCTTTATATAGTATATCTAGTGATTTTATTTTAAAATTAGAAAAAAGTTCAGATGCTTTAGAAGGTAACGTTACAAGAAGCTCTATATTATTAACGCTATTCTCCATCCAAGCAACAATAGTGCTTCTAAAAGCATTGTCTTCGTCTTCGTTTTTGAAATAACCTTTTTGTTTTGGTATATAAGCTATCTGCGTAAATGGTGCAAATATAGAATATTCACCATCGTCAAATCTATACCTATAACTAAATCTAACATATCTACCTTCTAAATAATCAGGATCACCAGGCCAATTAGGATCACTAGATTTATTTGTCATAGTTGATATTAAAAACGTAAAAATATCTCCAGCTAAAGGAGTTGTAATAGCTTTTGACAATGTAACCGTTGTTTTACCAGCCGCGGTTACAACTGTTGTTACTTTAACAAAATCAGCTGGAGCCACTTTAACAATACCAGATGAACTTGTGCTAACAACTGTCATATCTATTAAAATGCCTACATTTTCATCAACTACAAAAGTAGTTGTTGTTGGCGCAGGACTAGCCTCTACTATTCCAGTAGTTTTTTTAAGTAAAGAAATAGCAGTGTAGGGGTTGTATTTTGCAACAGATAGTTGAACTTCATCTGTGTAATAACCAGAAGGTTCGTTTATATTAACTTTTCTAGGTTGATTTCTATTATCAGTAAAAAATAATAAATTTTCAATTAAACTAGCTTGTATAGGATTTGTTGTAGAAAAATTTAAAAATATACCATCAGCTATAACTTTAGCTGTAGCTGGATTTTTAGGTGACCAAGAATATATTATACATCTTTTGCCAGATGGTGCATATGTAGGTGTAACGTCAGGGTTTGAATCTGTATAGTTAGTTGCGAAAATAAATATAGTCTGCGTGTATTCGTCAGTTAAATAACCTATAGTTTGTATATTACTAGGTAAGGCTGGTGTTATAGTAAAAGTTTTTTCAGTATTACCTAAAATAGTTTCCAAAGCACCTATGTCATCATCTTCTGACTTACCTACAGATATGTTCTGCGCATCTCTATATTCACCATTAGGTATTAATCTATCATCCAAGTCTTTATTCATCTTGGATCTTAGAAAACTATTTTTAATTTCAGCCATTTATTAAAATTTAAGCCATTTAGATTTACCTCTCATTACTTGAACAATTTGATCAAGTTTAAGATTAGATAATCTTATTTTAGCGTTTCTTAATTTTGCACTTCTCTCTTGTTTAAATCTTCTTACAATGTATTCTTGAACTCCGGAAGACACAGAAAGTATAGCGTGTATTATATGAGCATATAAAGCTTCTTCAGCAAGTTTAGGTATTCTAGCATCAAGATCATAAGCATTTCCGTCAGAAATATATTGTAGTAAAATTATTTTTTGTGATAAATTACTGCTAAAGCTAAACGTACCTTTTCTTTCATCAATTTTAAACCATCCATTTTTTTGACTTGTTTGAGGTTCTAAACCATATCTTTGACCTAAAAAACCATCATAAACGCTTCTATCTAATACATTGGCATTTTGTAAATCATTTTTAAATCCACCACTTATTTGTCTAGGATTAGCTTTATTCCAAGCTGCATCTATTTGTGAACTAACCTCCGTGTTATTATCATTACTGTCTTGTATAGGATTACCCTCGTCATCTTGTGTAAAACTATAATATGGACTTTGATTTAAATTATTAGAGGGATAAATTGTGTGTAAAACACCTAAATCATCTACCCAAGATAATTTAACATAATTAACATAATCCTGAGGTATAATTAAACTTAAACTTGAAGGCACTGTAAGCTCTGATGACTTTATACTTTTTAAAGTATCATAGCTAAATTCCTGTAAACCACGTCTTGCATGAAATATAACATCTGTTCTTTTAACGCTTGGAATAAGTTTTCCAGCGCCAACGTAAGCAATTAAAAAGTTGTCAATAACATCGTTTAATTTTGTATACTCATAACTACCGTGAGACTCGTCTAAAGTGTTTTCATTTAATTGTATTTTAACATACGTGTTTAAAGCTAAAGTTTGAGGTATAGTAACAATACCTAGACTTTCAGTCCAAGTAGTTATTCTTCTTATACTTAATTCAGTACCATTAGCAACACCACCAGTTGGTAAGTTTTTATTTAAAGTTAAATTATCTACACCACCAGCGTTTACAGCTGTTGTAATAGTTCCATAAACTAAACCAGTTGTTTTATTTATAACAGAAAATAAATTACCGCCAGTTGGGGTAGGTGTTAATGCTGTAATAACTAAAACGGGTTGACCAGCGTTGTTGGCGCCACTAGAAGTCGCATCTATATCAGTTGTAGATGGTGTTAACTCTGTCCAAACATTAGCATCTGAACTTGTAAATACTTTAAAGTTATTTAAATTATAACCATTTGTAGATGGATCAGAGTAATTGCCTGTGCCTACAACTAGTTCTGTATTAAAAGTACTAGTAAAAGTTTGATTTGCATTACCGTCTGATGTAAACTGCTGAGCTCCAGCGTAATATTGTCTATTGTTTTCGGTTATTAAACCGCCGTTAGGTACTGGCATAGTTTAGCTTTTTTGATTTTGTTGTTCTTGTGCCACTTGTTGAGCTGCAACTTGTATTATTGTAGGATCTTTTACTACTACTCCAGCATATAATAAAATTTTTAAAACTATTTCAGTTTGTTCAGCGTCATGAAGTTCAAAATTTATAGACGTATCTGGATTATAAACATAAGCATTTCCAGAAAGAGTAAAATTCCAAACTGGATCCATAGGTTTTTTTATATAAGCAGCTTCAATTCCTGATTGAATTGTTTGAGGATACACAAAAAGTTTTTGTCTTTCGTAAACATATACAGGATAAGTAGTTGTTGGTGCTGTTAATTTAGAACTTAATAAATGATATAAATCTCCTCTATCAACTCTTTCAAGTTCTTGAATTGCTATACTACCAGGATTATAAAGTACAGTTCCTAATCTATAAAAATCATCTTGTGTTGTGACTACAAAAATATCTATACCAGCCGCTGGTGCAGAATTTAAAGTCAATGTAGTTCCGCTTATGCTATAAGCTGTGCTAGCAATTCCATCTAAATAAACAATTGTAGTTCCGCTAGCTAGTTGATTAGCTGTAATAGTTGATATTGTATATGCTTGTTGATTTAATGTAGTTACAGTCGTAAAAGTAGCTTGTGAAGATCCTGATTCTGCAGGTAAGCTAAAAGCGCCATTAGCATAAGTAGTATTACCAATGGTTTTAAATATAGAGATTTTTTCGTCAAGATTTACAACTCTATCCGCGTAATCTGTGTCTGTTTGTGGAACACGTATCTGCTGATTAAGATCCTCAAAATATCTTTCAAATATTTCTAATTGAACCTGAGTACCTATTTTATTAAACTCCACTGGAGTCATATAACCCCTTTGTTCCTTGTTTAGTATTAATAAAACGGTTTGATATACAGTATTTACGTTTATTGCCATTTTAATATTTTAGTTAATAGTGATTTGGGTCACCGAAGTGACCCTTCACTATAATTATAGTTACATATTATTGTAACTTTTTCTGAATTGTTTTGAAAACTTCAACACCTTCATCAGTTTTAAACCAAGCAGCTAAAGCTGAATAAGGGTTTTCATCAAATGGTATTGTCATTAGCTTTCTATCATTAGAACCCCAGTGAAAACTTCTTTGATCTTGAGATAAAGAAATTATTCTTTGTTCTACAGCTCTAATACCGATATTTCTTAAACCTACGTTTTCATCACTTGCAACTGCTAAAAAGTTTGATGGATTTTTCTTAGCCATAAGAAGTAAATCTCTTCTTAACTCTTTAGAGCTTAATGAAGAAACTTTAGATCCTAATTCAACTCTTAGTACAGCTTCTGCATGATCAATATCCATTTCTTTTGCAGCCATCATAGCATCTAATTCTAAATTAATAGTATCTAATTCATCTTCAGCAACAACCTCTGCTTCCCACTCTGAATAAACAATACCTTTTTTAGGATGGTATAATGATAGTAGTTTTTGTAAGTTTTGTTTTTGTTTTGGTACAGAAAGAACACCCTCTTCAAATATAATGTGTCCTAGTGTTACCTCTCCTTTTTGTTCTTGTACAAATGGAGAATTTTGATTTGTAGCATATCTTAATTCTTTTTGTTCGCCTGTTTTTTCATCAAACCATAATAATGGATGTCTACGTGAATTTTTAGAATTTAAAGTATATGTTAACGGCTCTTTGTCTTGTAATAGAAAATATCTTCTATCTTTTATCTCCCATTTAGGGGCTATTGTTTCTTTTGTCTTTGACATGATATAATATAATATAATTAATAAAAATAAAGGGCTAGGCGCCGAAGCGCCTAACTCTTTAAAGCAATCTTAGTTTTGGAATAATACGAAATTATTCGCAGCTTGAACTACCAAACATCTTTCAGATAACCAGTTAACTTGCATCGCGTCTAAGTTAGTAGTGTAAGCACCACCAGCAGATCCTGTGATCCAGTTTTTGTATCTTCTGTCTTCTGTTTGTGAAGCTCTATATCTAACGTGTAAGAATGGTCTTCTTATGTTAGTACCTAATTGTTGGTCATACACAGTTGATGTTCCAGCAGGTATTAATACACCTTCTATTCCACTTACTGCAACTCCACCTCTTGTAGAAGCATCGTTTAAGTATTTCCAGCTAGTTTTATAGAAGTCATAAGAACCTCTTCTAAAACCAGAGAAACCTAAATTAAGTGCCATGTCTTCAGAGTTTTCAAATAAACCGTAAGCAGTTCCACCTACAGATCCACCTGAAATTTGTCCTAACATGTCATCAAAATCTAAATCCAAAGATCTATTTAAGAAAAGCATGTTTTCTTCGATAGCTCCTTGAGTATCTAGGTTTTTAAGTACTTGATCAAAGTCAGAAAGTCCAGTACCAGCTGAGAAACCAGCCATTACGTTACCTCTTGCTTGGATAGCTGCAAAAAGACCTTCAGATCCATAAGCAACAGCGGCACCACCAGCTGCAGAGAAACCAGGTACGTTAGCTGATTGTGCAGCAAAACTTACACCTCCAGCTCCAGTAGCTAATTCACCTTCAACCATCGCCATTTCTAAGTAGTCATCAAATCTTAGTCTTGTTTCAGACTCAGACTTTAAATACCACAAGTATCCTGATGTACCATCTTCAGTAGCGACTTCAACCCATCCTATTTGAGCCATATCAGATCCATTAATTTGGAATGAATCTTTTATGATAATTGGGTTGTTTGAATATTGAGTAAATGAAGGTTGGATAGATTTGTAAGATCCAACAGCTCCACCATTATCAACAGGTCCAGCAGATCCTTTAGCGAATATAGAACCGTATACAAACATTTTAAGGTTTGTAGCAGCAACACCTAGAGAATCCCAGTTAGCAGCAGTAAAAGGATAACAAGTAACGTCTTGATTAGCACCGTTTACTACACTGTTATCTACCACACCTTTAAGTGTAACACCTGTAGAAGGATTTAATATAACAACAGTATCATTTGGAAAAATAGCGTTTTGTACTGAACCAGCAACTAAAGCAAATGAAAATACAGCAGATCCTGCACCACCTTGCGTTACGTTTTCGTAAGAAACGTGTAATCTATTTTGCTCTGACCATATAACTTGATCAGATGTCATTGGCATTTCAGCGCCAACCATTCTAAGGAAACCATTTAAAGTTCTGTTTCCATATCTTTCTACCTCAGCTTCGTAAACTTCAGGTAGGTATTGCTGAGCAAAGTCATTAGCCCCAGCGTTAAACGCTAGATAATTGTTTTGCAAAGCTAATTGTTGTTGAGAAGGTGTAATACTTCCAAACACAGGAGTAATTTGTCCCATAATAATTAATTTTGTTTTTAGTTAAATTTTCTTGTTTTAATCTTCAGTTTTGAAGAATCAATACCACTGATTGCTTTAACTTTTAAACCTCCAACAAATACGTCTCCGGTAGGCGCAGGCCTAACGTCTTCGGATATGTTTTTAGATTTAGCAACAAGATCTTTAGTAGCATCGGATTTACCTTGCTCATAAAAATGTTGTGCTATTTTGTCAACGTTTTCAGCGGCATACATAGCTTTGTGATAACCTTTAACATCGTTCACATTACCTTTGTCATCTAAGAACTTCTTAATTGTGTTTGTAATATTCGATTGTTTAGTTGCAACTTCACTAGGATTTTTAACACCGTATCTAAATTTCTTTTCACCAACACTGATGTCAAAACCTTTGAAATCATTAGTAAAATAATCTTTAGTATTAGATTTAAAATCCTCATGTTGTTGTTGAGCTGTGTTTTGCTCTTCATTATAGCGATTGAAAAAGTCCATTGCTTTTTTTTGGTCTTGTGTCGTACCAGGTCTCAACTTGATTTCCTCGTAATATTGACTTTTTAAACCATCTAAATGCTTTCGGGCTTTAGCAACCTCTTCTTTATACGCAAGTTTCTTTTTACGAATCTCACGTTCCTCGTCCACTTCTTCATCATATGAAAAATTATCTTCAATCATGAAGTTAATTTCACTTGAATCTAAGTGTGATTTGGCTTGTTTGTAATACTCTCTTAATAGAGTATCATTATCTACATTAGAATAATCTGCATTTAATCTAACATAATCTTCTAATGTTCCACCTGTTTCTTTCATAAAGTCTACGACTTTTTCAATGTTCTCAGGTAATTTAGCTACTTCTCTTGCCTCTTCAGGTGTAGGAGCAATAACTTTTTCTTCAATTTTTTCCCCTAATTCTACTATTTCTTCTTTAACAACCTGCTCTACAGGTTTTACTTCTTCTTCAACTTCAGAAATCGGGCTGGACTCTGGTACTTGTTCGTCCACTTCAGGGCTATTTCCGGTTTGTTCTTCCACAACCACCTTCTTTGTTTCTCCGACTTGAATGGCATCTGTTTCTTTTTTAGGTTCTTCTTTTTTTGATAAATCGACTTTAATAATATCGTCTTTTACCAATTGTTTAGGCTTCTTTTTTATTTTAAAAGAGCCTTCTTCTTTTACTTGTTCTGACATAATATAATATAATAAAAATTAATAAATAGATTTATTGCGGTGTAAACTGCTCTAAACCAAATCCGCCTAAATTATCATTACCAGCTGATTCAAAATCTGTAGGTAGTAAATCATTTTGACGTTGTTCAATCATTTTTGATTGTTGTGTTGCTTGTATTTTAGTTCTTTTATCTTTACGATCTTCTATAAACTGTTCTTTTTCTTTGTCTCTACCAATTTGAGCTTGTGCTAATTGTAAGCTATACTGAAACTCCTCAGCCATTAATTGTTTTTTGATTAACGCTTCCTGCTCCATTCTTTGTATTTCAAACTGTGATTTAGCTTGCTCTATTTGTATTTCAGTATTAGCTAAAGCTTCTTGTTTTTGTACTTCATTTAAAGCAGCTTGCTCAGAAGCCTGCATGTTAGCTTGAGCTTGCGCTTGTATCTGTTGTTGTTGAGCAGCTTGGTCTTGTTTCTGCTTTTGTATTCTTCTATATTTTAATATTTGATTAGCTAAAGTTATATTTTTAACTTCTCTAATATCAATAGCATCTTCTAAATATATTTGACCAGACTGTAAAGCAACTTGTATGTTTTGTTCTAACATGGCTTTTTCTTCATCATCAGGTTCAAGCTCTAAATAAATACCAAAATCATATAAATGAAGATTTTTAAGTTCTTCTAAGTTTTGAGTGTTAGTTAAAGATATACTCTGCATTAACGCTTGCTTAGTTAAATCAAACTCTAAAGCATCAGCTAATCTTAAAGATATATTTTCACAAGCTCTTAAAGTTAAGTATAAACTAGCATCAACAATATGCTTAGTTGCTATATTTGAAGCGTTGGCAGCCATTTTTTGCAAGCCGACTAAAGCGTCTTTGTCTGGTAAACTGCCGTCTCGCGCTTCATTCAACCCTGTCACATCTCTTATCATTTGTAAATAATACTGATAAGTAGCTATAAGTGACTGTATTTTTCCGTTAGAACTTGAAGTCTGTAATTCTTGTATAGGTACTTTACCTCTATTAGGATCACCATCTTGAGTTAAGCTTCTACCAACTATACTACCAGTTTGGAAATACATGTTTAAAGCTTCTTGCGGATTATAATTAGTACCATTACCTAAATCAACCTCTGCTAAACCATCAACATCTACAAATACACCATCTGGTACCATACGTTGAATTACTTGTTGTAATTTTAACGATGTTAATTGTATCATATCTGCAAAACTTGTACATCTACTAACCAAAGATTCAATACGACCTTGATATAAATTAGGCGCACATATAACATAATTCATTTTAACCTTAGTTAAATCACTATTAGGTCTTGTCATGTTTTTAGCTAATTTCCACTCTAACATTTGTGGAACACCCATAACTTTAGCACCACTAAATAAAACTTCTATTGATCTTGATACTCTATCAAAGTTGTCGCTTTCAGGTGGATTAAATGTATCAGGCTTTTCTAATGTTTTTTCTAAACCAGATTCTGTTCTTTTTATCTTAAATACTTGGTCGATAAATGTTTTATATTCAAAAAACAATACTTGAACTAAATCATTATCATAATTAGGATTAGCTATGTAACCATCACGACCAGGGTATTTAACCATTTTTTCTAACTCTTCATCAGTAAGATATGGAAACTTCTTTTTTATTTCAGCTAAAGTCATAGACTTTATTTCACCAACATAATATATATCCTCAAAATTAGGATCATTAGTGTAAGAATAAACTAAATTAGCAGGATCTACATAATCAACCACCACACCTTCAGATTTATTAAAACTTGTTTTAACAGCTCCAATACCTATTGTAACTATATCTTCTATAGTTCTTTTGTTAGTTAATTGGTATTTATTAAATGCTAATGTATTGTTTATAGCTTCTTCTTCAGCAATTTCTACAGATTGTTTATAGTTTAATTGCATGTGTATTTCTAGCTCTTCCTTTGATTGTGGTAACGTTTTAGGGTTTGAATTATATAAATCAATACCTGTGGTTTCTTTTATTTTATTCAAATAATCTTGAGCCATCATGTCTCTATATATACCACCTACATAATCTGTTCTTTGTTTTAAAGAAAAAGGATCTTGGGCAAAAGCTTTTAAATCATAATCTTTAGCAGCAATACCATTTACAACTATATCTACAAACTTAGGTATAATAGGTACTGGCTTCCAGTCTAAATTTAAATAAGATAAATCACCATTAATAGATAATTCATCTTTATATTTTTGAACACTCTGCTCACCTCTAGCGTATAATCTTAAATTATGAAATTGTTGATAACCTGTATTCCATCTACTACCATTTACTCTACCACCTCTAAACCATTCGTATTCAATTGCTTGGCCTACTAACAAACCATATTCTAAAGATTTCTTTTCCTCTTCAGATACCATCTGATCAGGAAACGCACTATTAACACCAGTGTTTAATTTCATCTATTAATTATTTTTGATTCATTACCTCTATTGTCATACTTAGAAAAGTTTAAATTTACAGGTTCTTTTATAACTTCGGCAACGGGTCTATATTTGTTTTTATTACAAGCCATGATAGCTAAACCAGAACTTATTGATGCATCATGTTTTGTTCTATTGTTTATATCAAAAGCAGCCCAGTCTTCTAATGTACGTTGAAAATACATTGTTCCATATTGTTCATTGTTATATCCAATAAACATTTCTATATAAGCTTCAATAGCAGCAGCATGTGCTTGTTTAACATCTTCACTTGAATTAGGTATACCACCTATTTCTTTTTCTGTTACAGATAATTTGTGCATTGTTTTATCTGGTCTGTTCATAGAGTAACCTCTATAACCTCTTCTTTTAAAATGATATAATAATCTAGGTTTATTATTTTCTGCAAGTATTGGCATACCGTAAAATACGCAAGCCATAAGTACATCTTCAAAAAATATCTCAGCAGTCTGAGGTCTAGCTATATATTCTAAAAATAATAAGTTAGGTGGAGCGTCTTCCATACTAAACTTAGTTAATCCATGTAGCGATCCTTTTGATCCTCTTCCATCAACAGTTCCTGATATATCATAACTATCACATCCAAAAGCCCCCATGTGTTCATTACCAGGAAACTTTCTACCATTTTTAACAAGAACTCTATTTTGTTGATCTTTATTTGGAACCCATGAAACATAAAATCTACCTTGATTATTTGGAACAAACATAACACTTGTATCTTTAATCCCACCTTCCCATTGAAAATTACCTTGTGTAACTACGTTTGAGTGTTTTAAATCTTCGTTATAATCTATTTGTTCGTATATTTTTGTAAGATTAAACAGTGATTGCTTTGTTTCATCTCTGAAAGCATGTTTTTCTGTGCGAGGAAACTGTCTATATAATTCATTAAGTGCATCAGGATCATCCTTAAGGCCATCTACTTCATTTTCCCAGTGTTCTATTACACCTATTTCAATTGGGAAGCCATCAGGTCCCGTCTTTTTTTCTTTGGGTGTCTCAAAGACAGGTAATCCATAAGAATCAATGTATCCTTCGTAATTCCACTCCATAGGTATGAACAAGCTATATAATCCCGAGCTAGTCTGCCCATTGCGGTTTCTTCTGGTAACGTCTGAGTCATCATATA
>WLWG01001024.1_pt1 | contig 26944 bp, 47 predicted proteins | sample 6712871 | NCBI WGS metagenome assembly WLWG01 (sample SAMN12718693, study PRJNA515312) | sponge metagenome | isolation source: marine sponge | host: Mycale hentscheli | place: New Zealand: South Island, Marlborough, Capsize Point | collected 2003-05-01
CATTATACACAGTTGTACGGTCACTGTGAATAGCTTGTCTCATATAGTAAGCCACCAATTTCTCCAGATGCTTAGAGTAGGCACGAGCCTGATCCCTTATTTCTGGATGCGCTGAATCCGAAACAGCTATGATCTTTTGCACACACTGTTCGGATAATTCATCAGGGGTAAGACCCCTATTATGGGTTGTGTTTATTTGAACTAAAGATTCATCTCTAGGAACACTTACATCTATTTTAAACATTATTGTTTAGCCCTTATAACTTTTCCAGTTCGGTACTCATCAGTCGTTTCTTTAGCTTCACCAAGCATTTTTAAAGGTATCAAGCTTTCCTGAAACCTTTTATCATAATAAGACATTATATCCTGTTCACCTTTCATATATATGTAAGCTTCAATTAAAGCCCCATATAAAAGGGTCATTTCAGCATTTTCACTTAACCAAGATACTCCACTATCTGCACCCGCAGTAAGGCTTATTGGCCTATAATAATAGTGTAACTCTGCGGTAAAAACAGCATTTGGGGTCGGTCCCATCAAAAAATTATCTACATCAAATTGACAATAATACTTTGGCAAACCCGTAGTTGTAGAATCCGGGGTGTATGATTGAACAAAGCTAGGGTCTTTAAACTCCACAAAAAATTTGTCCCCATCGGACCCTGTCATACTCAAGGAAAACGGAGCTAAAAAATCAGAGGGCACCTTAATATACTGCACAGAAGCACTTGTTTTCGCCGTTGCATTTTTACGAAATAAACTTAGCTGCACGTTTTTAAGAATGCGTTCTTCTGATAATCGAATAAACAAAGGTATGTTATTAACAAAGCTTGTCTCTTCGTATTCCGTGTAAGCTTTAATAGCATCTTTTAATTGTAAGTATGTAAAACTCATATCATCACACTATTGTTATGTTTCCAACCATACTACTGTGGCTTGTACATTGATACACCAAAGATGTATCGGAGGGTTCGTGAGGCACAATGAATTGTGTCAGTCCTGTTGTTGAATTGTAGTTGTCTGTAACACCTGTAGTGAAAGCAGACCCACCGTTGGATGTCCTTATCTGCAAAGGATGGCTCCCTACGTTTGAAGTATTATCAATTAAGTAAGTATGCCCTTTGTAAAAAGTAAAGTTTGGATTGTCTCCAGACGTAGCACCAGGCCCAGTAAACGTATATGCAGATGATCCGTTTGTTCCTGCGGTGTATTTAGTTACAGGGCCAGTTGTCTCATCATTAACTCGAATCCACACTCCACCGTGTGCAAAATATAAGCCCCCAGTTGCATGGACATGGGCTACAGCGCCGTGGTATGTCGATGCACTTGGCAGGTCGCTTAAAGCACTGTAATAAAATACAATTTTATTTGCGCCAGAGCTTACATCTATAACGCCATTGGTATCTATAATATCAGTTAAAGTTGAACCGTTTCCAAGTGCCGCATATATTTCCGTAAAGTTTGCGTTTATCTTGGTTGCACCTGCGCGAAGGGTGTCACCGTTCCCATCGTTTGCGCTGCTTCCTATTCCTACACTTTGTAAAGCCATGTTCTATCCCTCGTCAAATGTGTCTGTAGTAGAGTCTAAGGTTGTTGTTGTGCTGTCAAAACTTGGGGCTGCTGTAGCCACTGATACAGTTACAGAACCTACGCTACCTGTTGCAGATACGCCATCGACATTATCTGTTTCTGCTATCGTGATAGTAACCCTACCAACTGATGCGGTCATAAGAGTTCCTTGATTCCCTACAGGATTAAACCCATACAAAGCTCTGCTTTCTAACAAAGCCCTATCAGGTCTTGGATCACGCAAGGATTGAGGATCGTTTATCTTTAACCTACCAAGAAAGTTTTGTGGCTGATCGGGATCAACAACATCTCTCCCAACAAGAAATCCTGTCTTAACTCCATTGTTATATTCAGGAACAAGATCTTTTAAAGGGTATCTAAACCCTGTCTTGTCACAGAAACCAAAGGCATATTTAGCTTTTGCGTAACTCATCAGCCACCCATAAACGTATCAAAAGGAACGAACTTGATTGACGCTGTTTCCTCATCTTCACCTGCTGCAAGTTGAAACTGAAACTCATATTCTTGCTTCAGGGCAGAAACTCTAGCCGACACTTCTGGTCTTTTCATAGCTATGTAATAAGCCAGTCCAGAAACCAAAGCAGGCACAAATCGTGGTGGTACAGATGTCACTGAAGAACCTATGCCAGAAGTCAGACCGTCTATACCTTTGAGTCTAAAGTACGATAAGGTGTATGTGGTCGTGCTGTCTGGTACAGGCCATAAGGTTATTTTTGTTTCCGTTGGGAGCCTTTGGACGTAGATCTGGGTCGGCCTACCTTGCGTTTCTTTGTTGGTTTGTTGGGCGTAGGTTGCGACACTGATCCTTTGGATGGTGGTATCGGTTTGATTTGTACCTGTACCTGTTCGGATTTGGTGTTCGAGGATGTCAATCGTGTCCGAAGGTAGCGTATAAGTCGCAGTACCTGCCGTAATGGATAGAGTATTAGATTCAATAGTGAAGAGATTAAGCCCACGGTTTTGCCACTCCAATGTTAAAATGTTAAGGCTCCTACGAGCCGTTTTAAGATCATAGCCTGAACGCATCTCAAGACCTGCTCGCTCATAAGCTTCTTCAAATAACTCTGCTAGATCTGGTGTTACTACTGCCATGATGGTTTCCTATGTAACTACACTTCTGTATCGTTTCGTTTTCTTTGCAATTTTTTTAGGTTGAGCCACATACTGCTTGCCTGAAGCCTTGCCTGCTCGCTTTGCTCTTGATGTGGCTGCATACTCAGAAGAGCTAAGAGACTTAATAGCCGAAGAAGGGAGGTAGCGTTCGCCAGTAGCATTACCGCCTTGGGTAGAAGGCTTGCCACTTTTAGTTCGCCACTTCTGCTTAGTCCAAGATTTAAGGCTTTTTTGAGACTTTTTTAGAGCCATTTCTTATTATACCTTTTAAAGTTTTAGCCTGACTAGCGTGTGTCTTTGAAGCTTTGTTTAAACCCTTTACGACTTTCTTTACTTTCCTTCTATTTTTATTAGTAAGTGCCATCAATCTTTGTAACCTCCCCCTGCTTTTTTGTAAGCTTTAGCAAGCATCTGAGCTTTTCTAGCAGACCATTGTCCAGGTGCTCCGCCCTTACCACCTGCTTTTATTCTATTAAATATACGCTTTCTTTTTGTGGGCTGAGTATAGTTACCTGCTTCATTAACTTTACTATTGGTTTTTCCACCTTCACCCATACGAATTATATTAAGGTCTTTAGCGTCATCACCTGTAGAGCTAATACTTGAAGGAGCCATGTTTTTAGAAATGCTTTTTTTTCTTTTAGCTTCAGCACCTCTAATTGTTTTTTGCATTGCAACTTTTTTTTCATTAGCTTTTGTAGCTTTAGATGAATCCTTTTTTGCTTTTCTTTTACGAACAAATTTACCAATGGCTTCCACAAGTGGGGAAGGATGCTTTCTCTCATATGCCATTTTGTTACCTTTCAATTGACTTCCCATCTGAGCACGAGAGATCGTCATGACCCCTTCTTCCATTTAGGAGAGCTAGACTTTGTTTTACTTGGACTCCACTTAGTTCTGTCTGCCCAATAAGCTGCGCTCATCTTTCCTTTACTAATATTCTTAGCATGTCTAGATTTAAAAGCTTTACGCTGACCTACAGTTTGATTTGTCTTAACGCCCTGTTGACCAAAACGAATTGTCTTTACCTGATCCCCTTGCTTTGCCACAACAACATGTGACTTAGTGGGATGACTAGGTGTACGCTTTGGTTGGTTGAAACCAGAGACCCCTGCCTTTGCAAGACGGGGATCTTTCTTTGATTTTTTGTCAGACATAATTACTCCAGTATTAGAGTTATCACTGATCCAGTCCCAGTTAATGCGGAAACAAAACAACCATTATCTGCCAGTATACCGTCATTAGGAAGGAAAACATCGTTCCATCCCGCAGGAATGGTAAGGTCAAGAAGTGTGGCTCCTGTGGCAGAACCATTCTTGATCGTAAAAGCAGTTGTGTTGGTGCAGTATACTAGAACCCCTTGCAGCCTGCTGCGAGAAGGCCCAACTAAGCCTGCTGAGAAACCCGCAGTAGCTACGTTAAAAGCTCGTACCTCTTGTCCTGCCATGTCTATCTCCTATTAAGGTTGAACAGCAGTGTTAAAAGCCTGAGCATACATTACTGTTATAACAACAGATCCTGCGTTACACGCCGCACTTGAAGTGGCTGTTAGTTTTATATCTGATGCGCCAGTGTTCTTCCATGTAAGTGTACCGCCGCCAGAAATACCTAAAGCTTTGATACCTACAGTGGTTCCAGAAGCGAGAGTATTAATAAGAGAGGCTGCGCCGCCTACAGTATCACCAACACTAATATTTGTTGTGGTGTTAGCAGCTACTTCTAAATCAATAATTATATTTACGATTTTTGAGTTAGCGGGAATTACTATATTTGTAGCTTCTGCTGCAACAGCACCGCCAGAAATATCCATTACATGTTGTTGAGTCATTACAACATAGCCAACGTTTGCTATGTCTGTTCCAACGACAGTACCCGTTGTGTTTCTAATATTACCTGCCCGAATCGGGCCTGAGAAAGTTGTAGTACCCATGTTGATCTCCTGTCTTGGGTTACGTCAGCAGCATCATGCCGCTGTCAGGGATAAATTAACAATAACATATCTTATAAAAAAAGAAAGGGGCGAGTAAACCCGCCCCTGTAAAAGTTCAATTGAACTTATGCACCTGGAGATCCATACATTCCTAATGGATCTGATACACCGAAAGAGTAACGCTCTCTCGCTTTGTAGCGAACGTTTCCTGTATCGAAGTCTCCGTCCATAGATGTCTGCATAGCAGTACGCACAAAGTGCTTCATGCCGTTTGGAACATCTGTGGTTAAGAAGAACGCATCGTTATCAGTTAGATAATGATTTACGCGATAACCTTCTGGTATGGAACCATTGGTGTTAAGTGCGTTAATATCATTATCTGCTGTTCCAACACGAAGATCTGTCTGCAACAAGCGAGTCGCAACAAACATCAATGCAGGCGGAACGATCAACTTACGAGGACGTGCAGCAATCAATAGACCACGTTCGTCAGTGAACGCAGCAATATTAATAACCGCTTGCTCTAAAGATGTTTCGTTCAAGTCAGCCGCAACCGCAGGACGGTTTGCGTTTGAACCACCTTCAACTGTTGGGTGACTGGTTGAAAACAAAGTTACACCGTCCCCTGAGTTGAATGTAGTAAAGCCTGTATTAAGCAAAGATGCCGCTTTAACCTGCTTTGTATATGCCATACCTCTAGCTAATGCTTTGGTATAACGAGCAGATAGTGAATCATACAGATTGTCTTCCATTGCTTCTTCAGTAATGGAAAATCCCATTGCAACCGTTTCGTGGTTGTAACGAGCTGTGAATGATTCTTGTGCATTGTCGTAAGATATTGATGCGCCTTCAGCTTTCACTGGGGCAGCGCCAAATCCTGACAACTTCACTTCTTCTTCAAAACTGCGATCTGAGTTCTCAGTTTCATAGAACTCTGCATGTTCGCCTTCGTACTTTTCGTACTCTAAACCGAATAATGCATTAAGTCCTGGTAATAGCTCCTTGAGGAGCTGTGCGCGTGATATAGCCATCGTCTAAACTCCCTATAAGCCAACATTATTTGTCATTTGGTGAGCACCTGGATTGAACTTAACAAGAACATCTGGGAATGCATCACTTGGATCTGACACGTGAGAAACGATGCGGAATGCTGCCGCAGCCGTTTTTACAGTAGCATCCAATGCAGATGTAGAGTTACCTGTCGAGGTAGAACCTGTCGAAGTAGACTGTGCTGCCGCAAAGAATGTGTTTGTGCCAATGATTGTTTGAGCACCTGTACCGTCAAGCTGTGCTTGGAATAGTACATTTGGATCATCAATCACATAGGCTTTAATAGCATCACCGTTGGATGTACCACTTGGGTAATGCTGATCCTGTATCAGTTGACCTGAAGAGTTAACGTATTCACAACCAACGAAAACGCCTATTGCGCCAACGCCTGTAGTGCCTGATATGCTATTGGAGGTTAGGTCTGAACCTGAACCTGTAGCCAACGCAATGTACCCATCTGCCCCAATGATGACGGCTTGACCATAAAATAGGTTTGTACCTTCACCTGCGGGATCGATGAGATATTGGTTCGTAGAACCTGCATACGGCATTCCATCTGATCGTCTGATCGGACGTAGACCGTAGGGAGCTGCTGTAGTAGCCATGTCTCATACTCCTAAAAGTTTAAAATTACGACAAGCTACCCTTTCGAGTCACTTGCCAAACGAGTTCCGTGTGCTTCGCTCTGGTTTCAGAACTGGCATACGAGGGTCTGAGTTACGCAAGTAGCTGTTATCCACAGCATCCATTTGGCTTTCTGCCTGTAGGAGCTGTGCATCACGTCTAGCTTGCACATTTTCGGTAGTATTCTGACATAGCAGCAATCCACCGACCTCAATATTGTCTGTAAATCGAGAATCGATATCAGACACAACTTGAAGGTTTGGGTGTTCCTCTTTCCGAACAGGTGTCCATCCCTCACGAAATCTGGAAGATACATTCGTATTGTCACTGTTCCCAAGTGTTGATGTGCGAATCCAACGGTATTCAATACCATCTTTGGGTTCGGGGGTTGGTAACAACGAAGGTCTCGTCCACGACACCTTACGTTTTGACTCTTCACGAGTCTCTGTGTTGCGTGAGTTTCGGTTCGTCATGATTTCACTTCCTTCATTAATTGCGCCGCATATTGTTCATTTGACAGACCAAGTCTCTTGGCGAGAGAAACCTGCGTTGAGGTCAGTTGCACTTTGCGTGGTCTTTTGCCGCTTCTAGCAGCAGGGGCAACCACGTTGCCCGCCTGACGTTGGGGTGCTAACTCCTCAAAAGACCCATCGTCAAACTTATTCGGGAAGACGCTTCTCATAGCATCATCGATTTGATTATAGTACGCTTCAGTGTCTGGCGCAATACCACTTCTAATAAGTTTTTCATGAACGCCATAAGCATATCCTGTCATCTCAGGATCATACCCAGTACTGTGAGGCCCAAACCAAGAGTTTTTATTAGCCCATTCAATACCCATCTGACTAGGTTTTGGTGGCTGTTCAGCTTGTTGTTGGTACTGAGGTTGTGGTGCAGGCTTGGGTGCAGGCTTAGGTCTATATGAATCATACTTATCTTTTTCTACACTTAACTTTGCAATAGATTTCTGAGCTTCTATCAAAGCATCAGGATCTCCTGTTTCATAAGCTGATTTGTAAGCGGCCTCAGCTTTTTCTAACTGAGCATCCACTCTACTTTTAGCTTGATTAACCAGAACTACCTCACCATCATTGATGGTTCTTTTGAGATTATCGTTCTCCTGTTTGATTTGCTCTGCGTAACGCAAAGCCTCATCTTGAAGTCGAGCAGCTTCTTCCTTTGCTCTTCTCTCCTCATGAAATTCATATTTTAATTGCTTAATTCTTTTTTGAACATTCTCATTATAATTTTCTATTTCTTCATCGTTAGGAATCTGTGGCTCACTGCCCTCAGCCCTTCTGGGTTTTCCCTTATCTTGCTCAGGAGTGTCATCAACAACTTCTATTTCAAAGCCGTCATCTTCCTGATCTGGTTTTCCTTTTGAAGATTCAATAGCTTCTGCTACTGTTTCTTCTTCAAATTCTACTTCTTGTTCTGCTGCGTTATTCATGCTCTTGAATACCCCCTTGGATCTTCCACAACTGCCTCAACAGTGTCATCGTTAATAAGACGAAACTCTTTCCCATGTACTTTAAATCTAGTGCCTGAGTAAGATCGGAAGATTACAAAGTCTCCCTTCTTGCAATACGATCCATGTGGAAATTTTTCTTTATCAGCATAGGCATCTTCGCCTAGCTCCATAACAAAACCAATAATAGAAGCAGTCTCTTCTGATGCTTTAATCCCATCAGGCATAAGAACCCCACCTTCTGTCTTGTCGCTGATTTCTGGTACGCCAATAAGAATTTTGTATCCTTTTGGCTGTGGTAGTTTAGTAGCTACCTTTTCTTCTGTAGTCGCATTCCCTGTATACATTTTAATACCTTGCAGTGATTTAAAGGTTCACAGTCACCTTGCGTGGACATCCACGAATACTCCCTAATTTGGACAATAGTAAAAAATTTTTTAACTTTCAATATATCTTTTTTCTATGTCTTCTAAATCTTGTCGTATAATTTTTACTAGATCGCATCTTCCGACCAAACGATTATACGAACCAAGATCTTCTGCCTGACCAGATGCAAGATATGTCTTAATATCTTCTTCATACTCATCAAGCTTTCGCCCTAACAGCGAAAACACACTATCACTCATCTCCCTTTACAAGCTCCTTTGCTATCTCAATACCTAGTTTTGCGCCTTCTTTCTGGTCACTACGTTGTGAATTATCCAGATCGGTGGCTAGTTTTACGCCAAGACGTGCACCCTCACGTTGGTTCTCAGCGGAAATACGTTCTTGTTGAATTTGTGCATTTGAACTTTTTGTCATCGCATCAAGCTGCAACTTCTGCGTATCCATTTGGATCTTGTGCTCTAGTTCTTTTTGCTTCATTTGCAGTTCTGCCTGTTGCATTTGTACAACAGGATCTTGTTGTTGTTGTTGGATCTGCTGTTGTTGCGCTTCGACTTGACCTTTCTGCAACAGTTTCTCTGCTGCTTCTTTTGCAAGCCTTGAGATCTCTACCTCTACATCTTCTGGTAGTGGCTGATCTTCGTTTGGTAGTTCGACACCAAGCATCTTTTCCATCTCACGTCTGTACTGGAATGCAACATGTTCTGTAACATGCGCTGCCATAGCCGCACCAATAGCCTGTGCAAACGGTGACTGCCCTACAAGCTCTCGCATCTTAGGATCTTCTATCGCACCCATGTGAACTGCTATATGAGCTTCATGATCTTGATACTTGAACGCCTTAGTTGGCTCTTGCTTTAGCATCATCATGTTTTCTGTAACAGGATCAGCAGGTTTAATATCATCAGGTAGTTTAATTATATCGCTTGCGTCCTGTATTCCCAACACTTCTAGCATCTGACGGTGCAACTTGCCCATGTCGTATAGCTGAGGTGCTTGTTGAGATAGCTGCAAAGCTGCCTGATACTGCATAATTCTTTGAGCCATTGTTGCAGCGTTAGGATCTGAAACAGGTATAACATCTACTCGTGCATCAAAGTCCTTCTGCCTATCAAAGTCACCATCCATTTCATAAGCATATTCTGATGGCATGTAATCTCGTATAATCTTTGACAGCAAGCGTAGTTCGTTTTTCATGGCTGCGTGCATACGAGCTTGCACACCAGACATAACTTTCATGCTACGTTCCATTAGAGCGAGTGTTGTTCCTACAGGTGCTTGAGCATTTGTATCTCCAACCTGTATATCAGCAACGGAACCTATCCTACGTCCTTCTTCGACAATGTTGCCAAGTAACGAGTATAGAACGCCTGATGGCTCTTTGTAAGGGATGAACGTAATTGAATCCCGTATCGCACCACCTGGAACATCCACGTCCCTGAACTCACCTGGCATAAGAGGGGTGTCGTCACCTTTAATGCGGAGACCGCGAGCTTTAAGACCCGCAGGCAAATTAGATAATGTACCCGCATCAATAAGTTGGCGAAGGATCGAAGTCGCTGACTTAGCCAATCCACCAATGAGATGTATAAGACCTGTGCCGTAGAAACCCAATCCAGGTAGGTATTTGTAATGTACGAAATGTAATCTTTTCTTTTTCTTTTCATCTTCCTGATACCAGTTTTTTCTTATCGCCAATACTTCTTTTGAAGACTTATCAATCGTTACAACGTAAGGTCTGGCTATTCCATCTGGATCATCAAACTCATCTGGCATGTTCATGGTGACATGCATCTCTAGAATTGTATGACGATCATCATCTTCTATAACTGCACTCTCACCATCAAGCTCGTCGTACTTCTCCTGTATATCTGAGAAGTCTGGCTCTGGATCAGGGAGATCTACCTCTCTATAAAACCCTGCAACCTGTAACTCTAGGATTTCGTTAGCTGTCTTCTTCATGATGTGTGTATATCTAGGACAGGAAGCCAGATCTGATGCGCCATAGGAAGCAACAAAGTCTTCTGCGGGAACAAACATAGCTACAGGTCTATCCTCTAACGGATCATAGTAAACCTTTTTGAAAGCAGACCCTGCAAGTGGTAGCTTGAAGAGCATTTGTTCTGTCTCATCACGGTATTCTGTCATCTCTTCAGTCAGAAGATAGTTCATTTCTGTTTCTATTCTGTCTGCCTGATCTGTCTTTTCTGGGGTTAATTTACCCATAATCTTGGTTCTTACTGGCCCAGACGCAGGAAATAACTCTCCCATTGCCTGTGCCTGAAACCTTACAACAGCTTCTGTAAGAACTGGATGGAACACACCAGATGCCCCTTGCCACGGTTGGCTACGTTCTTCTATCTTCATCCCAAGAAGATCTAATCCTTTAACGTAGGCTCTTGCCCAGTCTTTTCTAGACTCACGATCAGAATTAAATTCTCCTACAAGATCTGATGCCAATGATTGTAATTCAGCTTCATCAATAAACTCAGCTAGGTTTGCGTCATGATCTGGGCCTGTAATGCTTTCGCTTATGTCCCCTTCAAAGTCTATGATCACACCACCGTCACCAGTATCTATCGATACAGCATCAGGATTTATAATCTCTACTTCAATATTTTCAGCATCCGTTTCTTCGATTTCTAGATCCGAAGGTTCCATTTGCTTTTCAATAGCCATGACTATCTCCTAGTAATACTCGACTGGTCTTTGATATTTTGGCTCGTCATCCCAGTCATCCATTTCGGCTCTCACCCAACCGCCTTGCCTGAACCTTAGCAGAGCTTGTGTGGTGGAGTCCACTAAATCATCATGATCCCCAGAGGGAAATGATGCACACTCTTCAATTACTTCTTCCGACCATCTAGTGGGAAGATACCATATTGAGCCGCTTGCGAATAGGTCTGTTACTGCATTTACTCTAGCAATCTTATCTTGTCCACGCGAAGGTGTAAACTCTGTTACTGGAATACCCATAGCTCTAAGCTCAAATATCAAGGGTGCACCAGAGGCTTTCTTCTCCACAATCATCTGATCAGGCTCAAACTCTTGGTACTTATCGTATGCTGCACGTTTCAACTCAGGGAACTCTAGCTTTTCTTTGTAGGCATCAAGCAAAATTACATTGGGCTTACCCTCAATGTAGAACACACCCCATGTTGTGCAGGCACTGTAGTCTGATCTTTGAGTTTTAAGAAACGCTGTATCCCAAGATTGTATGATAGCTTCACATGGCGGCGGTCTATCGTTCTCCCATTCCTGCCACCACTCTCGTTTGATGAGAGCACCTTCCTCAGATGTGGGATCTTGTTGGTACTGGGCTGACCATTTCGATACAGGAAGTTCTGCCTTCAGTGCATCTAGTTCGTCTTGCGACCAAAACTCAGGCCATAGAGGTTTACCTGACGGCATGATCGCAGGAAACTCTATCACTTCCCAGTCATCCATGCCCTGTCTGTCTGATGTTGATTGTAGAATCTGACCAGTGAGATCCTTCTTAGACCATCTGGTCATCACAACGATGATAGCTCCTCCTGGCTGTAATCGCTGTCGTGGGCCTGATGTATACCATTCGTAGACTCTGTCGTAGACATCAGAGTTAAACTGCCCTTGTTGCGCGTCCTGTTCGCTGTGAGGGTCATCTATGATCAAAAGATCCGCGCCTTTACCCGTGACCGCACCGCCAACACCAATCGCAAAGTAATCACCTCGCTTGTTTGTGTTCCATCTACCCGCAGCTTTGGAGTCTGATGACAGGGTGATGCCACTAAAAACTTTCTGAAAGTCTTCTGATTGTATCAAGTTTCTAACCTTACGACCAAATCCCACTGCCAGTTCTGCTGTGTGTGCCGTTTGAATAACTTTCTTTTCTGGATACTTTCCAAGAAACCATGCAGGCAAAAGATAAGAAGCAAACTCTGACTTGGTATGTCGGGGTGGCATGTTGATGATCAAACGTTTCAGTTCGCCCTTGGCTACCCTCTCGAAAGCATTAGCCATCTTTTGATGGTGAGTGCCTGATATAAAACTAGGCCACATCATTCTCACGAAGCTGATGAAATCATCTTTGGAAGCAGATTTGTTTTCCACTTCCTCTAGTTCTGCCAGAAGATCCAGTAGTTCTACCTGCTGCTCTACAGGTAACTGGGATATCTTATCTTTCATTGCAGCAAGTTTCTGCATCTTTTCTCCGTTTGTAAGGTAGGCAGGCGAAGGGTGGGGTTGCCCACCTACCAAGAGACAGATAAGGGAGAATTTCTATCTCAAAATATAGTATATACTAATATATATATTTTAAGTATATATATATATTAATATTATATATATATTATATTATATATATTATATATATTACAGGAGGCACAATGACAGAGTCTAATGAAGCAGATGTTGCTAAATTAAAACGCAACACGTTACTTGCAGAATCCGATTGGAAACAGGCAAACGATAGTTCATTAACAGATGCTGAAAGAAATGATTGGTCTGTTTACAGTGATGCTTTGCGTAACCTGATGGTACATGAGAACTGGCCTAATCTAAAAGATGCTGACTGGCCTGCGGAACCTAAATCTACAGGTGAGCCTAAGCGAGCAAGAAATTCTAAAGGGCAGCTTGTTGGAGATAACCCTGACACGCCTGATATAAACGAAGCATGGGAAGGTGGGAAAGCGCCATAATGGAACTTTCAATACCTATGATATGGAACATCATTGTTGCTTTAGTTGTGGTTCCTATGGGGTGGTGGATTAGTCAGATGAGTAGTGAGGTAAAACGACTCAACATCTTGCTAAACATGACTCGTGAGAGTTATATTAAACGAGAAGATCATCAATCAGAGATGTCTAGGGTGGTAGACCATCTGGTTAGATTAGAAGGAAAGATAGATAAACTAGCAGAAAAGGTCTGAAGACGGGAGATATTCGGTTAGGGTGTAGGCATCGATCCGATTAGTTGTGTCGCAATGGCAACAGGTGCTTTTAAAGGTCTCAAAGCAGCCATTGGTGCGGGAAAAGATTTACAACAAATGACAGGACAGCTTGCTAATTGGGGCAAAGCTTTCTCTGACTTTACAAATTTAGAAGAACGAGAAAAGAATCCTCCGTTCTGGAAGAAGACATTCAAGGGATCTGATGAAGAGACTGCCATAGAGATATTTGCTCAAAAGAAAAAGATGGAGCAAATGAGGGCAGAGATAAAAGATCACATATCTTGGACATATGGCCCAAGTGCCTGGAAGGAAGTCCTGTCAATAGAGGCAAGAATGCGTAAACAACGCAAGGATGAGCTGTATCGTAAGCAAGAACAGGTAGATGCCATGATAAATTTTGCTATTGGTGCTACAATATTCCTAATAGGTGGGGGTATATTGTTTGTTTCTTTCTATTTTCTAGGTCAATGGCAGGGTAGGTGGTAATGAAATTAGTATTAACTGTTTTGTTTTTAATGTTTGTAGCAACATCTCCATTTTTATATATGATTTTTGGGAGTATTTAAATGTGGGTATTATTATGGGTTCAATTAGCAACAGCAGGGTTCGAGCATTACCATATCGGTAGCTATACCAAGCAAGAAGTGTGCGAATTAGCTAAAGAAGACGCCAAAGTCTTAGTGACTAGCGACAAAGCAAAGATTGTGTGTATTAAAATAGAGCTTTGAAATTAGTTCAATTGAACAAATACAAGTGGGCGGCACTAGATGATGACGGCACTATCCTAATAATCAGCAGTAGTTCCAATATAGTTAGAACCAATGCACCAATAATAAAAAAAGCTCGCTATAAAAAGAAATATAACAGGCGAGCACAGCCTAAGTGATTAACATATTTCGTTTTTTGAATGTATATTATAGAGGGGGTGTAGGATTCCTAGGGGTTTGTAATCGTTTGTGTGGAACATCATGTATACGTACGAGCGTGGGCGTCACGCAAGCAGGGGGGGATGGGGGTAGGTGGGGGTAAGCAAACTCATTATAAATTTAACACCCAGACCTCAACCCAAAACACACACTGAAAAGTTCAATCGAACTATCCTAGCAGCCTGTTCAGTCTAGCTTCTAACTCTGCTTTGATCGTCTCAGGGTCTCGCTCTGTCTTATCTTCCGTTTCTACCTTGTCCGTAAATAGTGCAACTGATTTACCTAGAAGTTCTAATGCTCTGACCCTTGCACCATCTGAGTTGTCCTGATTGGTTGCCTCATCTGTGAGCTGTTTCAAAACAAAGTCACTTCGAGAGAGGCTCAACATGCGCTGCTGCTTAACTCTATCAGCATTTAACACCTCTAACCTTTCGGAGACCTTTGGGTTCTGTACTAATAGACATGCCTCTGTATGGATACATGCTGCACTCATGTTTAAGGCATCATATGCTATCCTATAAGCTTCACTAAAGTTATTCCCCTCAAACACTGCAAGAGCGAATGCTTCTTGCTTATCTGTTAACCCTGTATTCTTACTGGTGGCACTCTTTTTCCTAGTGCCTGTATGTTTCTTATTACTACCTACTACTCTTAACTTAGGTTTCTTATTACTCATTATGTAATCCTTCTAACGCTGCGCTTGCTTTCGGGATTTTGGGCAAAACGAATCACCCTGATATTTTCACCTAATCTGGAGCAAACGATATCCAAAAAAAGTGCAATAGAACTTTTTTATACTCTAACATCTAAATTTTTGCTTGTCACGATATCCCTTATTTTATTAGCTAATACTGATAATAAGAGAATAAAAGAGAATAAAAGGGAATATAAGGGTTTACATAGGTATCTAGATATGCGAGAAGGATTGCAACGGAAGGGATGGCGCGGCCACTTAGCCCCCCCACCCTCAACCGCTAGCAGATGCCCCGATGGGGAACACGCGACAGTCCAGTGCTTCGAGAGAAGAGACAAGCCGATGATACTACCAAGGTAGCCCAGATGCGGATGTCACTCTCAAAAGCGGTCTCTGGCTGATAGAGGGAGAGAAAAGCCTCTATACAAACAAAGTGAAATTTTCGAGAGCGGCAGCTTACTGGTTGCCGTTGTCATGGTTTCATTTGAGGAGAAAATAATGACCAATATTACAATCACTGTGAATAAGAGCTTTGGAACTGGTACTCAGGAAATTGGTTTAGATGACTATGTAGAAACTTGGACTTTTGGAGTTCAAAGTATTTACAGATTAGGCAGCAATTTGGATGAGCATTATGAGCTAGAAGCAATGCAAAAACGCATCAAAGAATTAGCAGTTAAAAAGTTCTTTGAGCTTTACCAAAAAGAGCAAGAAGAAGCCGCAACATGCGCTGCACTATTAGCAGCCGCTGCATAAGATTAACAGTGCAGCCTACGGGCTGCATCATTAATTTTATGAGGAGAAAAACATGACACATTTCAATAACGCAGTAGCAGCTTATCTCAACTATCTCACTGATCTACGCAATGGCGATAACTACCAAGCTGCAAGCCATTACCAAATGGCAAAGAACTTTGTTGCAAAATACAAAGAGCAAAGCGGCATCAAGGGCGTCACAATGTGTGACGTAATCGAAACCGCAAAACATATCCGATGGCCTAATGGACTGGCCGCGTGATTTTAAAAATGCTCCATTAAAATAAATCATGAGACCATGAGTGCAGCCTCTAGGGGCTGTAGTCGCGGCATCATGCCGATAACAGAAACTTGTCAGCCAAAAAGGATGAACAGATGACAAATTCAAAAACTTTTACCGTATCCGATACTGCAATCAACAACGTTTACAGCGCAGAGCAAGAGATCGCCTCTCTCAAGGGTGTAAACAAGGACAACAATGTTGCTGCTAACAGCGCAAAGATGTCAGCCTATGGCGAGGTTATCGCTGCCATTGCTCAGGTCAAACTAGTCAAGGGCAACTTGCCACGCGCCAACTCTAAGATCCTCAAGAGCGCATTAGTTGAACAGGCAGGTGTCAAAGAGGCTACTGCCAAACGCTACCTTGAAAATTCTGTAGGGGCTGTTCGATTGCTCAAGGATCATTTTGCTGAGATACCAACTCAGTACACACCTGATGCCATCGTCAAGGATCTAGCAACGCTAGAGATCGACAGCGAGAACAAGCTTGCTAAGGCTGTTAAGGGTGAGCCTGACAAGTCAAAAGCGCAACGCCTTGCAGAGCAAGTTGTCGGCAAGTTCTCAAGCAAAAAAGATGACAAGGGCAACAGAGTGCAAGGTGATGTATTCAAGGATGGCTTGACTGATGAAGAGCTTGATGAGTTCGAGAACGCCATGCGTGAGCTTAAAGCTGCTCGTACAGCATACCGCAACTCAGAGGCTGCTAAGGCTGCTGAGGCTGAGGCTGCTGAGGAAAATGTAGCAGTTGATAGCACAGTTGCTGAGTTCACTGAAGCAGCATGAGACTGAGCAAGCGCGAAAAGCGCATCATCTTTATTGAGGGCGTTGCTTCTGGCATCGCCTTCACTGCCTTAACAGTGGGCATACTCATAGTAGTACTTGCATTTTAATCTCAGCCCTTTCGGGGGCTGAATTTTTAAGTGCAATAGAACTTTTTAAAGAGAGAGGTAAACATGAAAAACAATCAAGATCCAAATGGATATACTGGAACAGATTACGACATAAAAGCGGAAGTAAAAGCAGCTTTTGAAATGGCAAGAGAGGCACTGATTAGAGACTACATGTACATGGGAACTCAAACAGATCCACAGCATGGGTTTGAATACCTGATGTTCAAGCATATCGAAACTAGGGAATACATAAAGATACCTAAGAGGGGGTAATCACAATGGAACTAGAAGACACTTACTCCACAAATATTGTGGAAGCATACAAAAATTTCAGTGTGCAAGAGTTAAACCAGATGCTTGTTAAAGCTAATGAAGATTTTGACAACGCTGTAAAAGAAGTAAGAGAGAGCGGTCTACGCTCCAAGCAAGACAGAGTAGAGACATGCTCTGTAAAAATCGAATGTCTAAATTTTGTAATCGCAATCAGAAAAGCAGATGAACTGCTTTCAACCTTAGAGGGAAAATCCTAATGAAATTATCACAAGCAAAGGCCATTGCTAAGGCCGCTATCACAGTCAAGACTGACACATTAGATTGTGTGCCGTACCTTGTATCAGGTGCAGGGATTGGCAAGACTTCCATTGTCCATGAGATCGCCAAGGAGCTAGGTATTGGTTGCCAGATATTATCACTGGCTCAGTACGATGCAGGTGAGCTTGCAGGTTGGGTGCTACCCAATGCTGATGGCGAGACAATGGATCGCAGATGTCCTGACTGGATGCCAAGAGATGGCAAGGGTATCTTATTCCTTGATGAGCTACCACAAGCCCCAGTGTCTAACCAAAACATTGCCGCACAGTTGGTCAATGAGAGACGCATAGGCAAGCATCACCTTCCAGAGGGTTGGCATATCATTGCGGCAGGTAACCGCATGTCAGATCGGGCAGGTACAAACAACATGCCTTCTCACCTCAAGGATCGCTTGATGTTCCTAGACATTGAGGCTGACCTAGAAGATACGATTGGCTACTACTACAGCAAGCGTATTGATGAGCGTATCGCTGCATTCTTGCGCTTCCGTCCTGAGTGGTTGCACAAGTTCAACCGTGATGAGAATGCTTGCCCATCTCCCAGATCATGGGAGCGTGTCGCTACTATCCTCAAATGGTCTCTTGATCCAGTCAATCAGATTGAAGCTATCGCAGGTCAGGTTGGACGTGCGGCTACGGCTGAGTTCAATGGCTTCCTAAAGGTGTACGATATTGTACCTGACATCGATAAGCTGATTGCTAATCCTGCAAGTGCAGATATTCCTGACGCACCTGATGTTCAGTACGCTGTATGCGCTGCACTGTCAGCCAAGATGACTGGCAAGAACGCTAAGAACATCGTGACATATCTTAAGCGGCTACCTCAGCAGGAGTTTGCTGCCTTTGTGATCAAGGATGCAATGAACCGCACTGAGGATCTCAAGCGAGACCTCAAGGCTGATGCATCGATCAGGGAATGGATCATGTCAGTAGGCAAGAACCTTATCCTTTAATCACAGTAAAGCAGGCATACACGTCAATATGCCTGCTTACCATTTCAGCTTTTAGTTCTATTGAACTTTTTTTTTGGAGAAGATTATGGATGAAAAAAAATTAGCAAAACAAATCATCACTTGGATTGAGGAAGATGTAGATGATGGTGAATGTGATGCACTTGAGTGGATAGAAGATCTTAAAAAATATTTGGAAGGAAAATTATAATGGACGCACAAATGAAAGTGTCTCGCGCTGTTACGCGCCTAGTTGTCAAGCATCCCTTCTTTGGGTCAATGTGCCTATCAATCAATGTCAAGTCAGATGATGACATCCCGACTATGTGTACTGATGGCAAGTCTATCTTATGGTCACCATCATTCGTTGATACAATGGATCAAGAGGAGACCGTAGGTGTCATGGCTCATGAGGTCTTGCACATTGTATTCAAGCATCACCTCAGACGTGGTGTGCGTGATCCTGAGATTTGGAATATTGCTACTGACTTTGCAATCAATCAAGTGCTTGTGGACAATGGCTTTACTCTCCCAGAGGGTGGACTGATTGATCCAGAGTACAAGGGTCTCAGTGCAGAAGCTATCTTTGATCGACTACCTGATGATGCCAAGAAAAAGTATGCTCAAGGCGCTGCTATGGGCGAGGTCAAGGATGCCAAGAAGGATGATGGCGGTGACATGTCAGAGGCTGAGGTCAAGCAGATGGAAGCAGACATTGATACCAAGGTAATGATGGCTGCATCTGGGGCTAAGGCAATCGGCAAGCTACCCTCTGCTATCAAGTCTTTGATTGAGGAGATGGAGCGCAGTCAAGTTGACTGGCGTGACGTGATGCGTAGATTTGTTGGCGGTGATCAGCCAGATGACTACAGCTTTCGCAAGCCTCAGAAAAAGATGTATCACATGACTGGTATCATTTCACCTTCTATCGAAAAGATTGGTGCAGGTGATGTGGTTGTCGGCATCGATACAAGTGGATCTGTCACAAGGAAAGAGCTAAAGTTTTTCCTTGGTGAGATCAACGCTATCAGTGAGGACATCAAGCCACGATCAATCACAGTCATCACTTGTGATGCTCAGATACAAACGGTCAGACGTTATGAGCAAGGTGAGGAGATCGAAAAGATTGAGATCAATGGTCGTGGTGGTACGAGAGTGAAGCCAGTGTTCGACTACATTGAAGAGCACCAGTTGCAAGTAGACAACATGGTTTACCTCAGTGATCTGGAGATCTGGGATTACCCAGAGAACCCACCACACTACCCGACACTGTGGGTCTCATCATATCTAGGGTCTAAGGAAGCACCTTGGGGAGACACTACCTACCTGACAACGTAGGTGACCTCATGTTTTATAGTGCGGCAGCAATAACAATCTGCATCCTCTGGTCAGTGGGTGCAGCATTAGGATGGTGGAATATTTAAAAAAAGGAAATCAGATGAGTGATGAACTAAAACAAAAGACTTATAAATTAGAGTTTACTGAACAGCAACTACATTACATTCAATGGGCATTGTATGAATATGATCTGTCTGCCAAGGGCAAGCAACTAGACCCATCATCAAATATTTACAAAGAACTAAATGAAAAGATCGAAAAGAAAATTGGTCTTAAAGCAAGGGGATCAATTAATAATCCATAAATTTAAAGGAGTGAGAAATGAAAGATAAAACTTTATACTTAGTTCGTGGTCTTACTGGCAGTGGTAAGTCTACGTTAGCAAACGCTTTGGAATGTGGTTATTTGCACGAAGGTAAACAGGCAGTAACTGTAAGCACTGATGACTACTGGACTAGGCCAGATGGTGAGTATCGCTTTGATCCTACGAAGCTAAAAGAAGCACACGCTTACATTCAAGATACAGTTTGGCAATATATCAAGGGGCTAAATGGGCGGTACGATGCGGTGATTGTTCACAATACCTTCTCATGTAACTGGGAGATGGAAACGTACAAAAAGATCGCCAAAGATTATGGGTGGTTTGTGTTTGTAATCGAGTGCCAAAATAATTTTGGTTCAACGCATGACGTACCCAATGAGGTGCGTGAGCGTATGGCAGAGAGATGGGAAAGTAATAATGAGTGATGAACTAAAACAAATGGTTTTGCGATACTTGGCAGACATGACAGATCGCGGAGATTACGAAGCAAAAAAATTATTTGATATGATTTCAAAGGAGTACGAAAATGAACTTTCAGATTGAAAACATGGAAGGGTTTTTACAATGGGTAAAGACCTGCCCCTATGCATACAGCATTAGCTCAATGTCTGGTGGATTTATCCACGTCAAAATTTTAATTCCAGTAGACAAAAAAATAGAAGCTTCTAATGACTGATGAGTGCAAGGACTGTGGCGATAGCGTTGCGTGGGGCAGCGGTAAGTTCGTCAACCGACTACCTGCGGAGAGTGGGTTTTTTATATGCGCTGATTGTCAGTGTGTCGAGTGTGATAAGTGCCATCAAGATGTTATCGAATGGGGTCACCCACCTCATGATGACTGTGAGATATGGTGCTTTGATTGCTTACCAGAGTGAAGTCGTGGGGCAGCGGAGGTCTGCCCCTCAATCAATCTAATAACAAAAGAAAGTAAGTGCAATGCATATGATGGAATTTGTTAATGGACTTGTTGAGAATTATAAAGACAGTCCACCAATACCAATTGGATCATCAAAAAAATGGAGTGTATCTCAACTCCCAGATTTTATTACTAACTCAATATTTATTGACTGTACAGAAATCACAGACCACGCAAGAGAGACAGCGTTTGAAGAGTATGCTGACAGAAACACACCACCAAATTCAGATGTAATTTTACCTGCACCTCATGTTGGTTTGTTTGTTGACATATCTAACGTGGAGGCAAATACTGAACTTCCAGATCCTAAAAGTACTAATAAAAAATCTTTGTTATTATGTGTTCCTATGAATGAAGATCTCCCTGATGAAAATTTTGTAATCTTAAACTGTTATCTCAAAGAGGATATTTTGCCTCGTGTAATCGGTGGTATACAAACTGAAGTCATGGGTGGTATTAAAGTAAAAAGTTTTGTTTTGGATAAAGTTACACAAGAAGAAAGTTCTGACTATCAATCAAAAATTGATGCGTCTTGGGTAAGGATAACTTCACAACTTTTACATCTCGTAAACAAGCCTCGCTTTGTAATAAAGAAACCCTTTGGCACACGTCAACAACGCAGAGGGTTGAACAGAGGTGGTGGGTTTGCCGTAGATGCATGGCATAAAATAACTTGGAACGTTGACAAGCCAGTGTCAGCGAAGGATGCTTATGATGCGTCTTATCACAAACTACCTTTACATTTTCGTAGAGGTCACTGGAGAAGTTCAGAAGAAGATCAACCCAAATCTATTCAACGTGAGAACGGTGGGTGGTACACTTGGATAGAGGGTTACTGGGCAGGTCATCCTGCATTCGGTTTTAAAAAATCTTACTACTCACCAAAGAAAGGAGCAGCGTAATGATTAAATATTTTACGTTCATGGTACTAAGTTACTTTGTTCAAGGCGAACAGGTAACACACAACATACTATTTAAAAGCTATGACGATTGTAGTTATAGCAAAGAGGCAATGTACTTCATGATGGAAAACCAACATGATGCAGTGACAATATATTGCAAGGGTACTGAGGTTGCATCTAACAAACTGGTTAAGCCAAAGGTGAGACCATAATGGGAGATGAAGCACTAAGCCCTGCTCAAAAGTTTGAGTATCGTTTCTTAAAGCAGCAAGTGAATAGACTAGAAGAAGAACTGTATCGGTTCGATGCTCGTCCTAATGTACAACAAGATTTGTTTCATGCGCGTGAGGATCTAAAGTCGTTTGTCTCAAAGCTAAGAGTGAATGGTGTAAAGATATGAAGCGTTTCACAACAGTCGAAAAAGAATGGTTAGGTTACAAACGTAAGCTTGCCAATAATAATATGAAGGTGTCGTTATCAAAAGCACCTTGGGAAAAAAGTTCAATAGAACTAAAAACAGAGAGTGAGAAAAATGGAATACAAGAACAATCTAAAAGTAATAGAACACGCAAGGGAAGAGCTAAGTAGGTTCTTCAAGACGTATGGTTTTTCTGGTGATGAGATCAAAGAGTTCTGCCAAGATGCCAGTTCATACAACTGGAAAAACTTTGATTATGATGGAGCACCCACAGTTCTCAAGCTAATGAGCGACAGCATAGGCAGAGACAACATCAGGAATGTAGTTCTATATGCTCATAGTTTTTTGAAGTTGATCAAGGGTCACAGAAGTAAAGCTAAGTATGTAGAAGATAAAAGTGTTATCAAGAAAGCCATCGAAAGCAATATTGTATGGGCAGCAAGTGAACTCAATGAAGCCTTTCCATCTAGAGGTTGGGAGGTCAGATGCGAGAGAGGCAGTAAGCCTTATGCTGAAGAACAAACAGGTAGATACGGCAGCAACTTCAATGTCGATATACCTCTTGGTTGGGGCAAGACTGTATACGCAGAGGGTATTGCCACTGTCAAAGCAGGTGATGGCGAAAGATTTATCATGAATGCCATTAAGAAAAACCTTGGTAGACTAGTCAAGGATGGTGTCGTTGCTTACGAATGTGACGTTCTTAAAGTTTATCGTGATAATGCAACCATAGAAAAAGGTTGGGTATTCAAGTACGAAACGTATGACGATACTATACTTGCTACGCATCAAGAGTTCTCTCGTGCAGAGAGCTTGCTTAAAAGAAGGATCAAGGATACCGTTGTGAAGGAACTTGTGGACTTCTAAAAGAGGGGCGGCAAGAGCCGCCCTAGTTGGAGCAAAATGAAAAACAATTATAGGGTAACATAAAAAATAAAATGCACAAAGAATTAAATCAAGAAGCTCTCATTGATCTTGTTAGTCAGCTACCACCCAAGGCAACTGGCGAACAAGTTATAAATCTTATCGTAAATATTATGGAAGTATATGGTATGGGGGAAAATTGGTTTCATATTGCAGTCAGCATTGGTCATGTTCTTGAGCAGCTTAATGACGAAAACATAGAGAATGTGACCATACACTGACGATAGTACAGAAACCTCTCATCAGGTTGACCTCACTATACTATCGTTAAACTAGCGCAGGTTGAGAACGCTGCTCTTCTCCCTGCGTGTTTTTTAAAAAAAAGGAACGCCCGAAGGCGTCCCAGTATCAGAGTGGAGAAATCCAGATGTATGTCTGAACCGATGTCCTGACGCAACATCTAGCACTCCGATATCATAACGTCAAATACTTTCGATCATCTTATCACACAAGTTGCTGACGAGCCTCAGTGTTTCATGATGCGTAAGCTCAAGCACTGCCACCTCTTCACCGTCTACATAGACGTGAATGACTGGTGCTTCTTCTCCCTCACGAACAATCAAAAACTTTTTAGAATGGGAGGGGATCATCATCATTATCTACATCGTTATAATCATTTGGCACATCAAGGAACTCATCAGGTACATGCTTCCTGTAGGTCGATGTCGGAACATCGAAGTCAAGCTCAGTCTCTCCTTGCTTACCAACCCATGAGAAGCGGCACTTCCATATGTGTATCTCTGATACAGGAGATCCAGATGGGTGTGGTCTATGCACAGTAAGACCAACGTCAGCCTTAGCAAACCATGCTGCACTACCAGATATATCATATCCTCTTGGTGCAGGTACTTTGCCATCTGTTCCTCGCATCATCTTTGTCGGATGAGCTACGAACCACAAGTGTATACCATGAGCCTGAGCAAATACTCTGAGCTTTGTCAGTATGTCTGACACCCACTCAGTCTCACTTACATCCCTTCCCTTTTGAATGTAATTGTATGGGTCTATGATAGCCCCTCTTACACCATGTCTAAGCACTGCTATCTTTAGTCTTTCGATGATGCTATCAATTGAAGACATTGACCCATCAGCTTGATACAAAAAAGAAAAGTGCGATTGAACAAATTCTTTTCCGTCTGATAATTCTTTATGGCTAAGTCTTTTCATTGAGCCTTGGAAGAAAGGCTTACGAATATACTTACTGATGAGCTTTGCTATGTGAATCCTTGGCTCGTTTTCAAAGGAACATATTGCAAACTTCCAACCCTTCTCTTGTGCCATGTTCATCATGATCTGATCTATGAACTCTGACTTACCAGAAGATGGGTGACCAGTGACTACTGTGAGTTGACCTGCAACAATAGAATATAATTCATCTACATTGTCGTAGCCAGTGCTCTCACCTCTACCCATACCGTTCTCGTAAATTTCATCAAGTTGTTCATAGAAATGAGAAGCGTCATACAATCCCGCGACAGGCCAAGGTTTACAATCAACTACAACTTTATCGATACCGTCCTTGCCATGCTTGAGAAGCACATCGTTGGCATCCTTGCATCCCTCTGGGAACTCTATCTTGAAGCATCGATCTTTGCCAATACGTCTGGCTATCTCTTCCGCCATTGCCTGACCTGCACTGTCTGCATCAGTGGCGATTATGATACGAGCAGCCGAATCTATTTTCTTCTTTGCTGCCCATAAGAACTTGAATTTATTATCTTCTTTAGGATCTATCTGTCCATCGACAACCTTCATGACCGCGCCATTTGGTACTGACACAACGCTGTCGTAACCTGTTTCGATAAACGCAAGGGCATCCATCTCGCCCTCACAAATAATCATATCATCGTTACGTTCCACACCTTGCATATTAAAAAATGTTTGAGGTGCACCGCTACATGCGAAGCCTTTACCTTCTATTGATCTAATCTTGTACGCATAATCTTGACCCTCGTTGGTGTACGGAAACATGATGCATTCAGTTTCTTTTCCTAGTGCCTGTATCCAATAATGCGTTGAAACTAACCCTGCTTTATTAGCGGTTTCTTTACTTATCCCTCGTTCTTGCAGCCATCCCAGGGAGCTTTCCGTTAATTCTTTTCTTTGAACTTTTTTTGCAATGGACATTGTTGGTTCTCTCTTTATCTCTGGTAACTCCTCTCGCATAGAAACAATACCTTGCTGACCACAGTGCCAACACTGATATAAAGTTTTGTCTTGTTCTATGCGGAGAGAAAGTGTCTTATCGGTTTTGTTTTTGCGGCTGTGACTACAGCTTGGGCATTTAATTTTATGCTGACCTTCACCCAATCTATAAGCCTCGCCACGAACTTGATGTTCGATTTGCACGACTTGTTCTCCTACTCTGATCAGACGAACATAGAGGAAGGAATGCCGATGCGTCAAGCAAGAATTTTTCGAGAGTATTTATATATATGTTATATATATATTATATATATATTAATATTATATATATATTATATTAACTATATTTCTTTATTAGAATAGTATCATAAGATAAATAGAAGGGGATTTTATCTACATCACAAGACCTAACTCTGATGATTGATCTTGGATTTTCTTTATCCAAACCCCAGTAAATAATTTTTTGTTTTACCTGCCTATCATTTTTGTAGATACGGTTCTGCATACAATCAAGGATAAGGCTCTCATCTAGATCAGGTCTACGACTTGCGTAATAGATCATCATCTCAACCACAACATCATCTGTTGTTGGCACTTCCATTACAGGGCATTGCTGCTCGAACATCTTGACGTAGCCTCTAGCCTTTGTTGATTTGATCAGGGCAGGTTTGCCTCTAATCACTACCATTTTTCGAGAGTTAGCTTTCGAGGCAGGTTCACCATATATTGTGAAGGTCTTGTCAAAGTTATCCATATGTACCCTTAAAATATCTTATTTGACATTATGTTCCTTATATGATTTAACCATAAGAGAGTGGAGAATACAATGAAAATAACCAACGAGCATCAGTTGCCTGATGCCTTTCTTAATTTTGCGAGAGACGATAAGTACTCCAAGGGCAAGTCCGACATCAGTGTAACCACGCTGATCGACTCTCCTCGTGTTCGATTATTGCGCGAGAAGAACAAGGGCGAGATGTCAAAGGATGTTGTCGATATGATCTGGCCTCTGTTTGGTACAGCGGTTCATCATATTCTCGAAAGCGCAGATGATCCTGAGAACGTGGTGGTAGAGGAAAGACTTTACGCCAAGGTACTGGACTGGATCTTATCAGGCGCACTTGATCACCAAGAAGTTTTACCTGATGGCACTGTGCAGATTACAGACTACAAGGTTACGTCTGCATGGTCTGTTATCTTGGGTAAGAAAGATTGGGAGAGACAGCAGAACTGCTACGCTTGGCTCATAGAAAACTCAGAGGATGGCAAGAATAAATTTAGGAAGGTCAGCAACATTCGTATCTGTGCAATCCTTAGAGACTGGCAGAGACGTAAGGCTGAGTTCGATAAAGACTATCCTCAATCACCCATAGTTATAATTGATCTGCCCCTTTGGAGTGAGGCAGAACGTGAAGAATATATTTATGGAAAGATGCATGAGCACCAAGAGGCTCAAGCTAACTACGATCTGTTCGACAAGGAGCAACTATGCACACCAGAAGAACAGTGGGCGAAGCCTGATACATGGGCTGTAAAAAAGAAGAGCGTGAAGAGAGCACTGCGTGTCTACGAGACAGAGCAAGAGGCTATCGATCATATAAACAAGGAGGAGATTAGTTTGATAATAGAGCATCGTAAGGGTGAACTAACCAGATGCCAAGGTAACTACTGCGGAGTGTCAGAGTTCTGCGAACAATTTAACGGATGGAGAAATTAATGAGTAAAGAAAAGAAATCAGTGTGGGAAACACTGTCTGCTATCGATGTAAGAGATAAGACTAAAAAGAAGGGCGATATGACATACCTTCC
>WLWG01001028.1_pt1 | contig 26893 bp, 38 predicted proteins | sample 6712871 | NCBI WGS metagenome assembly WLWG01 (sample SAMN12718693, study PRJNA515312) | sponge metagenome | isolation source: marine sponge | host: Mycale hentscheli | place: New Zealand: South Island, Marlborough, Capsize Point | collected 2003-05-01
ATCCACTTCACATAATCATTAACTTTTGGTGTGTATGGATGAGCCATACGATCCTTACGAGTCTCCATTAATGCCTGGCAGTCCAATAAGTGAGATTGTTTCTTGTTGTTTGAAGTAGAGTTTAACATAACAACGGAGTGCATCTTTTAGGACTTTGATATCATCACATTTTTCAATGTCTCTAGACAATTGCTCGTAAGCAAATTGTTTAGAAGGAGTACTAATTTCTACAGAGGATGGGTCTAGGGAGTTCATAAGAATGCTCTTTCTAATGGATTTAGGTTGAGTTGCATTGCTGTATATGGACTAGTATCATTAATATTTACTTCTTTACCTGGTTTCTTTGAATTGATGGGGGCATGATAAGTGTGCGTGATGTTTCTCTTTGTTCTCTTGTATTTGACGAATCCCCAGATACAACGAGATTCATCACCATTATTGTAGAGATACCTATGATTACATACAGTCCAGATAGCATCCACATTAGTTTTAAATTGTACCGATTCATATCTGTATCCGTTGGGAGGTTCATGAATAAAATCAGAAGGAAGTTCAATCATAATTTACTAATAATAATAAATGTATCACAAAGGGCGAATCTCTGTGTTGATTGCCCCCTCTGTCTTAACATGTCTTTCAAACATCATTGCATCCCTGATGTCATAAAATATTGCTTCTTGGGATGACCAATGATTCTCTTTTTTCTTTGGCTTCTGATACTTGAGAAGGAACTTCACGGGTGTCTTTGTAATGATATAGGGTATCAATCATGAGTTGTCTCCAACCCATGAGTTCATCAAAACATTCTTGATTATGTGCGCAACCACGAAGTTTTGGATCTGCTTTGTATACACTCTCAATCATAAGATCAAGAGCTCGAGATTGAAACTCAGTCATCGAATACCTTACACATCGGGGAACCTGGATGATCATCACAGAACTTATCTAACACCTTATCTTGGTGGCGATTCTGTGGATCAGCAATCTTACCTTCTGTCTTTGGATCCCACTCATCAGGAGCATGTGTCTCGTTACAGTGTAGATCTACCTTATACTCATTCCACTTATCATTTGCATCATAAAGTGGATCGGAGGGATCTTTTTGGCGTGGTTGTGACATGATTCAGCAGTCCTTATTTTTGAATTGTTTACGACATAGTTTAACTTCTTTGAGTTCATCCTTAATCATCTGATAGGCATCTTCAGGTGATATTTTCTTTGCCATTTCCATAGCAGTGATGATCTCAACTCTTGTTCCGAAGTGCTTGAGTGCTTCTTCAAAACAATTTAGTTCTTCATACATTACTCAGTGCTTCCAGAGATGCATCATAATCACGTTGGAAGATAGCAAGTCCCTCACGAGTCAACACACTGTCATACATTGCATTGAATACTTTGGTTGGCATGGTAACAATATCAGAACCATACATGAAGCAGCGAGAGACATGATGTGCGTCACGCAAAGATGCAGAGAGCACTTCAGTCTTCATGCCATGGACAGAACGACAAGTTGCAATGGCACGAACCAATTCAACACCACTGAAGGAGTTATCATTACAACGTCCAACAAAAGGAGACAGATAAGTTGCACCTGCCTTCATTGCCATGACTGCCTGTGCAACAGAGAAGACAAGAGTTACATTAGTTTTAATACCCAACTCAGTCAGTCGCTTACAGACAAGCAGACCATCTGGAGTGCAGGGGAGTTTGATAGTGGCAGCAGTGCCAAACTTTTCAGCAAGACGAACACCATCATAATACATCTCATCCACAGTGCCAACAACTTCCATACTGACATCAGGCACACCAATATCAATCATCTCCTGATATACTTCCTCAGGATCACGACCCGCCTTGCGAATCAGGGAGGGGTTAGTAGTGACACCATCAACAAGTCCTGTAGCAAAGTATTTACAAACTTCTTCAGTATCTGCAGTATCAAGGAAGATCTTCATTTGTCTCCGAGGGAATAATTATCTAGATTATATTTGGGCGGTGCAATTTTGTCAATGATATTTTCCAATTCACGCACACGAGTCTCTAACTGTTCAATACGCTCATTAAGAGAGGTATATTCAAACTCATAATTTGTCATCGATAAATGTATGGGTCACGATTCCTGGTCTTACGCTTTTGAACAAGATCTCTGATCTTATTCTTCAAAGCATTAAGTAGTTTCCTCATCTCTACTTCCTCATAGGTTGATGATCTTTCATGCCATCATGATTACCATCACCTGGCAGTTTTCCATGTGCAAGATACTCTGCTACTTGCAGTGACCCTTGCAATCTGTCTAGGTCTTTACATACCTGCACATACTCAGCATATGCCTCATACAATTCATCTGCCCTAGCATTTAATTGTACAGTCCTTTTAGTAAATCTCTCTATCAGTTGTTCATAGTCTTCAGTTGATTTCACAATTTACCATCCACAAAAGCACTACCAACAACCCTAGTATACAAATCGAGAGTTCCTTCCTGCTCACACTTAAGATGCCAGCGTGTCATAACAGTGACACCATCTTTAGTAGCACCAGTCATCATCTGACGACCTTGCTTTGTCATTGTAGAATACAGTCCATACCTAGTTTCCCAGACGTAGAAGCATTCATCGATGAGTTCTGCATTGTCAGGGATAATTACTTGATCAGTCGCTGTCTGAATCATTTGAATCCTCTTTCTTTTTGTTAAAACCAAAAGGTCCTTCTTTTTCTTCCATCTTCAGTCTCAGGGCAACTGCGCCAATAGACTCAAGAATTTTCAAGATGTCCTCTGCTTTGGCACCTTCACCAAGTTCTTTGGCAACGTACCAATACTTAGGCCAGAAGGTCTCGCCTGCCTTCTCGTAATCTTCAAGAGTTAGTAATTTCATTCTTATAAGGTTGTGGTTTGTTCAGTTTAGTATTCACAGAAGAGATACGAAGTTGTTTAAGTGCTGCAACAACCTCAGGAGTTTCATCATACTCCCAAGTTTCACCTTTACTATTTACAAATTGTTTTTTAGTCATAGTTCTCTCTTGACTGTCTAGATTTTATCATAAACTCAACTTAGATGCAACATGTTCAGCAATACCTTTGCAAGTTTTAGTGCCTGGATGAACCAGATCCCTAGCACAATCTTCCTGCTTTATAAACTCACACTCTGGTATTACTCTCTGATTTGAAGGAAATACTGTAAAATCAGTATAAGGAATTTCACTCCATAACTGTTTAATACACAGTCTAGTAAATCTTTGATGCATGATAGTATTAGAGTCGAATCTTCTCCAAGCCTTACCCAATCCACTCATATCATCGGTCCATGCACCACAATGAATTGGAATGAAAGAATCTCCCTCTGGTAAAAACAATGCACACCTAGATGCATCAGGAATATCTACAACTACTGCTTTTGGTTTAGGATATAACTTTTTAAACATTGCAGAGTTATACATTGAATACTGAAGACTAGAACCAGGTATTCCTAAATTTATTGATGGAATACCTGTTAGCGCAGTAAATTGTGCAGGAATAGTATCTTTTATTGCAAGACCAACCCCAAACATATTAGAACATCCGAACATAACCACAGTTTGATCCCAAGGAATTTTATCAAACTCTATGGTTCTATATCCATCAGTATTCATATTATATGTAATATTCTTATCATAATATTCCCAAGAAGATCCAAGTTGCTTCAAACTTCTTTTGAACAACTCTTCACTATCATTATCAAAGAATCTATTATTATCATCACCATAATCAGTTACTGGTAATAACTTATCAGCATACTTCATGAGAACACCTTCACGTTGTTCACCTTTGACCAACGATATGCATCGTCTTCGGTGTTTACAATAGGTTCTCCCTTTATATTCAAACTAGTATTCAATAAAACTGGAACACCAGTTTCTTTACCCCAACGAATTAAGAGATCATGAAGTTTAGGTGCATCTGACTTCTTCACAGTTTGCACTCTGCTAGTCCCATCAACATGAATCACACCATGCAATAGATTTGGTGTCTTACACTTAACGGCATATTGCATAAATGGACTCTCCATCATATCATTATGCATATCAAAGTATTTTGAGGCATATTCAAGCGGAACTACTGGTGAGAATGGTCTGAATTCTTGTCGCTTCTTTATCTCATTTACTTGGTCTTTAATACCAGGGAACGTTGGATCTGCCAGCAGACTTCTAGCACCAAGTGCTCTTGGTCCAAACTCTGCCCTACCTCTCGCCAGTCCACAGACTTTATTGTCTTTTAAATAGTCAACAATACAATTATTTGAATTATGATGTAGGATCTTATATCCCAGATATGGAGAGAATTTGATCTTTTTCTTCTTATGCGCTAAGACAGCACCAATGGCAGAACCAGCATCACCAGGTGAAGGCATAATCCATACATCTTTAAAGTAATCATATACATGCCTATTAGCAACACAATTCAAAGCACATCCACCCATGAGAACCAAGTTAGATGATCTTACCAACTTACTTGCTTTACTCAATGCTTCAATAAACAACATTTCATAGACATGCTGAGTTGCAGCAGCAATATCTTCATCACTCTCGCCTGGTGCCCAATCAAGACATCCACGGTGTAAATTACGCTTCGATATAAAATCTAGTCCAATCAACTCATTAAGCATTTTAGTAGTGAGTTTAGTTCTATCACCATAAGATGACAGCGCCATCAGAATATATTCTTCTTCATTTGGTTTTAAACCAATTCTCTGTGTCATGGCAGAATACCACAACCCAATGCTGTTTGGATACTTTAATTCATATACCAATTTAATCTTATCACCAAAAGCATCCCAAATACTTAAAGTTTGAAACTCTCCAATAGCATCAATGACAACAATTGCACATTGATGAAATTTACTAGTGTAGTATCCAGCACAAGCATGACTGTAGTGATGATCAATAAACTTGTGATTACAGTCAAAATACTTTGTGAAGTTATTGATGAATGGTCCTTGACCTGCCTTAATCTGCCTCCATCTCTTGCGAAGAGGATTCTCATACCAACAAACTAAGTCTGGTTGACCCCACTTCAAAGCATAAGATATCAACTCATCATTCAAGACAGGATCATTCTTTATCCCACTAAACCTCTCACTCTCACTAGCAAACATAAGAGAATCATTATAAAATACTGCAAGAGCAGCATTATGACTATTTGATGATATCCCCCATGTGATCATATTTTTGCTCCCAATAACTGACTGGTAATGTAGGGTCTTGTTTAATAATTGGATCTAATTTTTTAGCAGGACACATTGAACAATAAGACTCATGCTCTCTACTTAAAAACTCTTCTAATTCTTCATCAGTACAATCAATACTCAATGGTTTATATTTTAAATATGGACTCCACTTCTCGCTAAGTTTATACTTTTTTGCTTGCATTGGTAGATATGCAAGTGCAGGACACTTCCATAGTTTATTCTCATGAAGTTGTAGTGCATGTTTAGATACACAATGATTCCAACTTTGTTGAGGATCATTATCTTCATATGGTGCCATCATAGCACCATATCCAGTATATTGGGGAATCCAATGCTTATTTGTAAAATCCCAAAATTCTACTCTGACACCTTTTGAATGACGCCACTCTTTTGCTAAATTGTACCCTCTCTTAAATCTTTTGCCATAATTAGGATCCTTTATACTATGAATAGATATCGCTAGTGTCGCGTTTGTTGCCTTTAATGCTTCTGGAAGACTTGGATGATTATGTAAAAATGATGCGTTGGATACAAGGTCTATCTTGGTGTAAGGATCAGGATACATCATCCTAACCATGTAAACCATATCAACCAAATCTTTATGTAGTGTTGGTTCTCCACCAAGTATGACAAAATGTTTTGGTTTTACTCTCCGACTCCAATTATATATCCACTCGGTAGCATCTTCTACCTTTATAGTACCAGAATGACCATGATTAGAGTAATGTGAGCAACCTTCACAAGTAAAGTTACATGTGTGAGTTACATGGAATTCTAACTGTCTTGTTGTAAACATGAGAAGAATTCTTCTTTGGTTGATGCTACTCTCCCACCCAAATAATTGAAGTTGATAAGAATTCTACGATCCTTATCAGTGCAACTGGTCCCAGTGTGCTTCATATTTGATGGGAATTTAAGTAGTCTATTAGTCACACTCTCCACTCTAGTTCCATCTTCAAACAAAGTATATCCATCACAAGTATTGATGTAATAGATTGCTGTTGTCAAGTCACCCATGGTGGGAGCAAAATCACAATGAAATGCATGTTCAAATACCATCAACTCTTCTGTCCTGGTGATGGAGTTTGCTTTAATCCTAGCAATAGCAATTGCTTCTTCCTTCTCAAGAATAGGTCTCACTAATGGCCAAGCAGGACTGATGATGGTATGATTTGAAAATATTTGATGAATATGTTGAAAGTGTCCATCACCTTTATAACTTATTCCATTATTAAAATTCCAACAGCATGAGTTAGCAATGTCACCAGTATCATAATTACCCATAAAGTAATTACACAAGTCATCATGTTCTTTAGGACCTAAAAAATCATCAATTACCTCAATCATCTGCAAAACATCCCGTAGATTTTAATACCTCAGCAGCTTGTTCAAAATCATCATAAGGTAAAGTCACGCTAATACACTTACGATTGACTGGACCAGGTTCAAATGGCAGTATAGCATGAGGAGTTGAAACATTCAATAAGTATGCATCACCAGAATATGCCATGAACCTATCTTCCTTCTCTAAATTAGGTTCATAAAATATGACATCACCAGCATCACTAGTATGAAAGTCTGATGGATAGTAAAATTGAGTAATACATTTGGTAGTATTAAGATAAAAATTTATTACCAAACGAACATCATCACTATGAGGTGGGATCTTGTAATTAATATCTAAAAGAGATACCTTACACTCATCCACATCACAATCAGGGATTGCTTCGTAGATATCCGCATCAACATTTACATCATAATATCTCATTCCCCTAAAGCCAAGAGGACTATCTATTCCATATTCTCTTTGCAGATTACCTCTGGAATATTGTTTAATAGTAAATTCGCGATCTAATTTTAAATAATTCATTTTACCCGTAAGAATACTCCTTCCATTCTTCAACATTAGATTCTGCAAGATCAATAACAACCGTATTAAACGGTGGTCTTGGTTGCTTCCTAAGTTTCATTTTAGTTTGTTCAAGCAATTTGTCACTCTTTTTTACATTGCATGTTGAGCACGCCACCACCAAATTTTCCCAGGTGTCTTGCCCCCCTTTACTTCTTGGGACTACATGATCAATAGTTAACTTAGTGGTTGCTCCACAATATTGACATGAATTTTTATCTCTCTTGTAAATTTGACTCCTGGTTGGACGATCAGACATAATACTCCTCAAAGGTATTCTAATGTAATTCAACAATCTGACAACTCTACCTGATAAAACCTGAACCTTTTCTTTTAGTACAAGAACAATTGCTCGCTTCCAATTAGTAAAGTTAATTGGTTCATAACTTGAATTCAGAACTAATACAGTCTGATTAGGTGCTATCTTTAAGTGCTCCATACAAGTTACTTAGTTAAGGACAGTCTATCACTTATACATGTTATCTGACAAATTTAATAAAAACAAAATCTCTTCCACAGTATCTTGTTGACCAGGACACTTACGAAGTATCTCTCTTCTGTGTCGCTCAGTTTTAATATTAGAAATCACATCTGGATGATCTTGCAACCATTGAACTTCTTCACTATTTAATAAACTAAAATCACCCTGATTTACTTTACTTACTACACTAAAATATTTTATTCTATCGTATGCATTCATAGTTTTGATTTGTGCTTAAAATCTACAACAATTACACATCTATGAGATTTATTTGCTACCTGTGGTGGTGGCATAACTGGTTGATGATTTACCTCAGAGTGATGTATCAATAAAGAATTTTCGTCACCAGGGATTATAATCTCACGATTAGCATTCTCAATCAAAGTTCCATATATCCTTGAAGGATTCCTAAGGTAATAGATCATTCCAAGATCAAAATCCTCATGACTATGAGAGTTTTTATAACTTGGGTACAATTGCTGCTCATAATCAACATCATTGTTTCCCTTCATCCTCTTTGCCCAATATGATGCCACTTTGTAATCCTTGATTCCAGGATCTCCAACAATTTCTGCGTAATTATATAGATGCTTCTTGATCAATCCAAAAAATATATACCAACTGGATTTATACCATAACTTTCTATTTGACAATCTGTTTGTTGCTTCAACACTTCTATCCCATTTATCATCTCCACGTAACTCATGATCAATCTCTTCTTCTATCTGATTTGCAACATGAGGTGTTAAAACATTATATGCCCGATAAATGGTATTACCCATAAAGTTGAAGTGATTGACTGTCCTCTTGTCAGTAAAGTCATCATCACTAAGAGTACTATCATTCTGTATTACTCTGAATGTCCGAATATACTCATCATCGATAATCTCATCCAATTTAATACTAGGAGAAGTTCTAGACCTCTCCGCCAACTTATTAACTTTATCTTCTTGCTCATTATCCAATAATAAGCGTTTTTTAGGTGTCATATTTCTTCTTCCAATAATTTACTGGTTTAAGAGGACTATCTGGGGTGAAGTAGTGTTCAGCATTAGGGCACATTTTACAAAATGATTCTTCCTTACGAGTAAAGAAGTCCCTCAATTCTTTCTCATCACATTCTTGATCAAGTGGAACATACGTTAGATAAGGATCCCACTTCTCAGATAAATTATACTTGTCTGCCTGCATAGGAAGATACGCTAATGCAGGACACTTCCACAATTTACCTTCATGAAGTTGAACGCACAACTTAGATACACAATACTTCCAACTATTCTTTGGATCATTATCTTCATAGGGTTCCATAGTATTACCAAACCCTTTGTATTGTCTAATCCAATGTTGAATTGATGGTCTTACCTCAATTTCAGCACCCTTATCCATCCATTCTCTCATCAGTTTATATACGGGTACAAACCTTTTTTCATACTCAGGAGATTCATGATGAATAGATACACCCAGAACAGTTCTTGTCTTCCGTAATGCCTCACATAGATCAGGATGTCTATGCAGAAAAAATCCATTAGATATGACCTCAATATATGAATTAGGCCACATCTTCCTGGACAAGTATACAAACTTCGTAAGATCGGGATGAAGTGCTGGTTCTCCACCCATAAGAGTAAACCGTTGAGGGATAACTCTCCTTCTCCATGCCCACATCCACTCAGTAGCAGTCTCTAAATCAAGATTACCAGTATGACCTTGATTCATGTAATGAGTACATCCCTCACAAGTTAAGTTGCAAGTATGTGTTACATGCAACTGAATTTCATGTGGAACTTTTAACATTATTTGTCTCCAAATTCTATATTTCCTGCCAAAATCATACGCTCTTCATCATCTTGATTAGTTGGTGCATAATGATTTAGAGCAGATGGGAATACAATCATAGAACCCTCCTGCACATCACTTGGACAATATTCCAACACATTACCATCAGTAAGACTGTTATATGGTGCCATGAATGAAGTTGGGTGGTGCTTCCCTGGAACAAAATTAAGATACGCCACCATACTTAGATGTGGTGCCACACCATGATTATGCATTGGATGATGCATCCCAAGCTGATATGTTTGAAACCAAGCACTGTTAAGGATTGGTGGTGCTGTAAATCCTAATTCATTTACTGCTTGCTGAATATCAGTCCAAAGTATAGCTTGAATAGCAGCGTGATATCCACCACCTTGATTTCCTTCATAATCAGAGAGTTGCTCGGAACCATCCATATTTGGTAAAGCACATGTCTCCCATATTTTAAGGATTGATTTCTTCTTTGCATCCCAATCAGAGATATATGCATGATAAAAAGGAATAACCCAATCTGAGATATAATGTTCAGTCTCAGGCATCAAAACTTCCTTATCGGGAGATGCATTTACATTTTCAACTATAAAATTCATCATTACGACGCTGATCTAAGTAAGCAATAATTTCACCACGCCATTCCATCAATTCGTTATAACACTCTTGGTTATGAGCACATTGACGAAGTTGATGATCTGGCTTTAGAACACTCTCGTAGAATAATCCGAGAGCATCTCTACGTTTTTGTTCTTTAAGGGAATCCATTTACACCTCGGTTTTAACTTTTAAACCACCCACAAAAACTTGTTTACTTTTAGAGTATTCAGATGAATGTGGAATTTCTGAAGAGAACAGTAGTACCTTTCCTTTTTGAGGAATTATTTTATGCCTATTTTCCAGATGAAGCACAGTAGCACCATCAACACAATCGTTTAGATACAGGATAAAACTGTAATCTTCATTGTGTTTGTGTGAATGGATTGACATTATACCGCCATTTGTATAATCCACCATATGCATGTAATGGTAGTTTAAGACTTCATCAATAACTTCTTCAGACTTCTTTAAAAGTCTGCTAGTATAGTTATAAAACTTATCGGGAAGAGAAAAATCTAACAAGTTAAGTGTTGCATTACAACTAGGAGACAACGAACTCTGCTTATTATCAATCACTTCAGGTTTTGCCATACAAACCTTCAGCAACATCAAGAAGTAATTAGTTACCTCCTCGTCCACATCAAATTGTAATATCTTCATCCCCATATACACTCACGTACTTCTGAATCAACGAATCTCTCATTTCATGATATGCTGTGAGATCAGTGTCATATTCATCACCAAAATTCCAGTTATCCCCATGCTGGATAGCAGCAATTGCTGCTTGAATCATTGTTTTAAGACCCTCTTTGTCACAAGTAATTGTAATCAAAGTATCTGGATGCGAATAAGTTGTCATCATTGTTCAATCCTCCAATCAGAGTCATTATGTTTAGATATAGAGAATCGATGTTTGGTGATCGATTCCAGATGATAGGTATCAGGATCTTCATGTTTGACCCTGCATGAGTGTAATTGTAGCATATCCAATTCAAAAAAGATACGTGCCTTTGGTGTAATTGGAGATATATAGATAAATTTTGTTCTCATTTAACGAAGACCGTTCCCTTTCTTGCTTGATTTCGATGCTTATTAATAAATGTATGGGCAGACTTCACAGTCCTACATTCCTTCAAATACTCACAGTTGTAAATGATCATAAAAGACTTTTTACCTGCAATGGGAACAGTAGCGTAACCATCACGGGTTACAAATCCTCTAGAACAATTCTTATAGAAGTTATAAACTTCTTTTAGTTCTTTGTCAGTCGTCATACTTCTGCCCTACAAAAACTGCAAGTAATTCTTGGTTCAATGTGAACTCCCTCATGATAAACTCCTGCGGGAATGTGCAATGCATCACCAGGACTCAAAATGATTTCATCCCCTTCGATAAGGTACTTCATTCTACCATAAGATTGAACAATAGTAACATCCATCGAATCATTGTGATATCCACCAGTCTCTGCTTCTTTTAGTCTACAATAATAGATGTGCATGATCTGATATCCATAATCCTTCTTCATCTTATTCAAAATGTTTTGAAGGAGTCCTGGTTCAGATAGTCCACATTCAATCAATAGACCAGTATCATTTCTAGTCTCATAAGTACCCAATTGATCCTCTATCAACTTCTGCCTATCAAGGTGATCCCATCGAATCCCTTTAACAAAATTAAATGCTTTTCTTTGTGTCGTATAGTTCATCGCTTGACTGTGCTGATTGCTGGTTGACCTTCTACAAACACTGTGTTTACTACGTCCTGAAGACGCCTGACGGTGGAGATACCTACATTACTGTAGACAGGAACGTGAACAAGTCCAAAAGACTTCTTGTAGTTATTTAAGTTACCTGGAGTCAGTTCTCCATCCTCAATCCTCTTGATGTCATCAAGATGCAATCGAAGAACACGACCAACAGACTGACACATCTCAATGACATTCATCTGGCGCATCAAGACAAGAGAAGTTAAACCAGGGACAGAGATTCCCTCACTCAAAATAGAGTAGTGAATGACAATAAACTTTTTGTCTGGTTGCTTGCCATACTCATTAACCAATGCAAAGAACTTCTCTCTACTGATCTTGTTATAGTTCTTATATGCACCCTGCCTACTAGTGATCCACAAAACATCATATCCCATCTCCCTTGCCTCTTGAAGGAAAGTGGTCTTAATAATCATATTACCCAAAACTGTAGTGTTAGGGGCAGCAATGAGAACCTTGTCCATATGATCTTCTGTGCGGATAGTCCGCAACAAAGTCATACAGTCCCGCAGTGCTGCCTCATCAACACTCTTCTCACGAACAGCGGGAATTGTGATTGCATTGATCTTTGGAGGCAAGATAGATCCATTCTGAATCAACCTAGGAGCAGGCACATTGTAAATGATGCCTCCATATGCACTGTCATTCATGCCGTGCTTTTTAAGAGTAGCAGAATACTTAGGAGTAGCAGTGAAGAAATAGCAGCGGCGAGCAGCAGAAGTGTAATACCTGGCAGCACCAAAGAAATTCTTTTTGACGGAATTATGCGCCTCATCAAAATAGATGCAATCTACAACTATTTTAGATTCTTGGATACGATGAAGCGAATGATACGTAGTAAAAATTAACTTATGACAAGTAGTATGGTAATCCCACTTGAAAATCATGCTGGGATCAGTAGTGCAATGGTATGGAAGATCATTACCACCAGAGTGAACATGGAGGACAGCAGCATTCTTTATATGCTGAGTAAACTCATTAGACAGTTGACGAGCAAGCAAGAGACGAGGAGCAACCACAACAATGGTCTTGCATCCCTCCATCTTGTCCATCTCACGCATTGCGTCAGCAACAGCAATAAAAGTCTTGCCCCCACCAGTCGGAACCACAACGATGCCTTTGGACTTCTCATCCATTACATCAAGTGCTTCTGCCTGGTGGGGACGAAGTTGCATTGAACTCATATGAATACGAATATTATACCAGGAATTGCTCTAACGTGACAGATCCCATAATCCCATCAAACCTGTAGTGATACTGAATTGCATCTGCACAGACGAAGTGTGGATGATCTGCGGGAACTCCCAATCTCTTGCACATCTCTTTATGGTTATCTTCCATCAACTCCACAGCATACAGCATGTTGTTGATAATGTGATCTCTACTGTGATATTCCTGCAGTGCATCACACAAACAAACAAGGAAGTTGCCACTACCAGCACAGTTGTCCATAAACTTAGACTCAGGATTTTCAAGTTGAGACACAGGGATCTCTCGAATCATCTGTTCTACCAGAGCAAGAGGAGTGAAGACCTCCGCAGTCTGACTGATCCGCTCATCAGAGCGTTCAATGGTAGACCCATGCTGTTGATTGTGAAGATTCTTAGATGACATTGGATCTCTCCAGGTAGTTCAGTTCTTCTGTTGTAAAACCAAATTGCTCATATAAGTTCTCATAGTTCGTGATGTCAGGTACTTCCGCATTCTTAATAGCAGGAGTAAATCCCGAAGTCCTTTTATAATTCTCCACAAAAAACCGAATAATCGGATTATCAAAGATCTCACTAAGGCGCGATCCCTCCTCTTGAGAAGGAATGGGGCACCAAACATTAAGCATACCCACAAATCCATTAGAGACAAACCTCTTCTTATATGTGCTGGAGAACGGTACGATGAACTTTAGCATGTCTCCAGTGTTTGGGACCATGTTGGTACGAGCAATCTTGTCACCAGTCTTGAAGACCTCATACTTACCATCAGGAACGTAGTCCTCTTTGGCAATCTCCTGACCAATCTTCAGAGGAATACGAGGATGATTTGAGTTTGCAATCTTCTCCAGGATAGAGTGCTTGAGAGCAGCGTCACCAAAAACAGGCAGACCATCACGGAGATCCCAGGTGAAGGTTCCATCATGAGTAATCACAATAGTCCTGCCCTGATAGGGTTCATTCACCAGGTGCCAGCGGCAGATATCCACACCCTCAGTGAAGTAATCATCGGCAGTGTAGTCAATGAGTTTGAGATTGTAGATCGTGGAGAACAACTTCATAAACTTCTTACCCTTGCCCGTGTTACCCAACACCGATGCAGGAGTGACCTCACACATGTCACCACCAGGGGCAATCATATCCAGATGCTGCTCAACCACCTTGGTCCACAGTTTATTGTTCCGTGCCTTCTTGGTCGGATCCTGATATGGAGGATTGGCAAGAATGGCGGTGAACTTCATGTCTGGATGGGCGGCAACGACGTTGATCTGCTTATCAATATATCCTACACGATTGCGATGACTATCGCAACTCTCCCAAACGGTGAGACTGTTTGGATCAATACCATGTTCCAGGAGTCGAGCAGAGTGAGAACCACTGGGATCACCGAACATGTAGGTACTGCTCATATCTTGACAGTCATTGATCATATTGTCAAGCAACTGTGCAGGGATCGCTCTCTGAATTGCAGATGAGACCGACAGACTATCAATGGTCTTAGAGACTGACTCCCTCATGCTCTTCTGAATACTGTTTGCCACCAAACCAATCCGACGAGTCAGAAGTTCTACACTGTGAGGATTCTTTGAGATAACTTCAGAGAGAATACCCTCATTATCACCAGTAACAGATGGATAGATATGAGATCCGATCACATCATTGATAGAATATACGTTCTGACCACTACGGATGATGTAGAACATGGTCAGAGGGATAGATTCTAACAGTGCCTTGACAGTCTGCTTCTTCAGCGTGTCAAGGTCATCGACTTTTTTACGCGATCGATCTCCATCACGACACAACTTTTGTTGTTGGCACCATTGTCATTTAACTGCGTCTCCTTCAAGACTGTCGTAAGAGCAGACTTCAGGTTGAAGTTGAAGTCACTCAGACCACTGAGATCAAGAGACTCAACAATGCTGGTCACAGTAGAGATGCTGCTCTCAACATCTGCTGCTAGAGCATCTTCAAATGCCTCCTTACTCAGTTCCTGGAACCCATCGTTCCATTCATGGATGTTGGTGAAGTCTACAACGCTGAATTGGGAGAGTGAAGGATTACTATCACATGCAAGTTGGAACGCTGTATGAAGAGCACGTAGGCACCTCTGAGCATCAAAATCAATCACCCACCAATCATGTTCACCAGATCCACCACGGAATGCAAACTGTGTCCAGAACTCAATCGATTCTCCACCACGGCAATTGATAACAATATCAATCTTCTCAGCAGTCACACCCAGAACATTTGCAGACTGAGTGATGATCAATGCCTTGGGATGCTCATCCAAGAATAGAGTGATATCTTCCTGATCTTTCTTAGCATCAGAGGTAACTACCAGTGCAGGATAGTAACACTCAACCAACTTTTGGAATGCATGACATGCCTTGACGCTAGGCAGTGCCATCATGTGATATGTACCCTTCAACAAACGATCACCGATACGAATATTGCGTTGTGGTCCAAAGTAATTATGAGCAAACTCTCTGACCAGATCTTCATGCAGGAACTCATTTCCTTTCATGGTGAAGATGTTCTTCATCGCATCAGGATCGCTACCAAAGATCTCTTGATATGCAGAAGTTTGATACTTAGCAAAGGCAACATTCATCTTAGGACGTTGGAACACCCCATTCTGAACATCCAGTTGCTCATCAAAGTAGGTATAGACAAACTTCTGGTTGTCTTCGGGGAACATCCAACAAAGTTTATGAGCAGTTCCAGAGATGTAGCAAATACGAGTATCAAGTTCTTCGCGCAGTTTGACGAACTGATCAGCAGTGCCGCCAATATGTGCCTCATCAAAAGCAACAAAGTCAACGTTCTTGATCTTGTCCAGACGCTTCAAGCAAGTCTGAACCGTACCCCAAAGAACAACATTTACATCACGTTGACTCCAGTATTCAAGGAAGGTCTCCCAACCAGGATCTTTGAGAGAGACGTACTTGACTGAAGGGAAATACTTGTTTGAGTCCTTCTTCCAAGATGCCTCAGGAGACTTCTGACGGGAGCAAACAAGAGATACCTTATATTCGCTATCAACAATGTGCTTAAGAACCATTGCAGACTTACCTGCACGGCACTTAGCGAACAGCAGGAACTCGTTACTAGTACACCATGCAATCTTATTGAGGAACTTCTGCTGATATGGACGTGGTTTGAATTCTTCATACACCCTCTCCTTACCTGCAAAGAACTTCTCATGAATCATATCACCGATGATATCCAAGTTATATCGCTTTGGATCATACTCAAAAGTCTCAGATTTTTTAGATCCAAGTCTCTTGATACCAGGTTTTGTATCCAACCATGCATGAATAATGTTGTCGTGATGATCATCTCTATCGTCACGAGTAGATACATCCTCCCACCAACGACAGCGAATATACTCAGATTCAAACTGAAGTCCCATTTGCTTTGCCTTACCATAATCACTCCCACGATGCCGATGCTCATAAGCAAAGTGAGTCTCTCCAACATTAAAAGATGGAACTGTGGCGTCCTTGGCAGTGTCGAAGTAGATGTTGACGAGGGACACGAATGTAAGAATTGCTGTACCCCGTAATTATAACCCATAAAAAAGGGGGGCATTGCCCCCCGTGACAGTTTAGAGATTGTCCAACCTGTCCTTCAACTCGTTGATCTGTTCTTGCTGCTCCTTGATTGCCTCAATCAGAACCGCAACCATATTCTGGTATGCAACAGATTTAACTCCATCACCCGCCTCAAGAACTAATTCAGGAATAACCTTCTCAACTTCTTGTGCAATTACACCAATCTGGCGTTCTGGATCACCTATTCTATTAAAGAATACACCACGCAGATTGAGAACCTTATCAAGTGCGTTAGTGATACCAACAACATTTTCTTTAAGTCTCTCGTCAGAGTTTGCAGTAACCGTTCCAGAGAAGGTTGCGTTACCAGCAGAGTTGATTCTGAGTCTCTCTTGTGGGTTAGAGACTCCGTTCTCCATTGTACCAAAGATCAGACCAAATTGACCAGAAGTACCTTCAGATACACCCTTGATATATCCACGCTCTCCATTGTTACCAATGTCATTACCTTCAAACTTCAGTCCACCATACTCATAGGAAGCATTAAGAACTGGATCAGTTTGAGTAAATCTTACATAGTTACCAGCAGTGTCTCCAGTTGTAGCTGGATCAGTTGTGACAATAACATCATTCTTAAAGGTAGCAACACCAACAGCATTAATAGTATTGAAGTTAACCTGTTGATTGAATGTACTAATACCAGTTTCAACAATCCATCCGTTGGTAACATTCCAAATCAAGGAGGACATTCTAAATTCAACGTTGTTCTCAAAGAGAACTGGACCAGCAGCATACAGAGAGAATCCTGCCTTCGCTTGAGTAGTTTCAATACCAACTTGTGCAGTAGTAGAGATACCAACACCATCAAATACCCAAATATCGGATACGTTTGTTAACTGAGAACCATCTCCTCTAAACGATCCACTCCAGAGACCAACATAATAGTTGTCTGGATTAGCTTGAATAGGACCAAACTTCTTCCAAGTATTATCATTAGTGTAAACATATCCAAGTTCACCACCAGATTTTGGTTCTGCATCATAGACAACGTTACCAACGTTACCAGCAACCTGAGGTGTGGCGATACCAACTGTGTACTCTCTTGCAATCGTTTGATCGCCTTGAATCAAGAGGGAATTACCTTCTAAAGAGTCATTAACAGTAAGTTTTTTATTGACAATTAGAGGACCATTGAACTCAGAGATGATGACATTATCTTTACCACCATCAACTTTAAGTCCTCTATCAACTGTAAGTTGTTCAGTAGAAGTAACATCAAACCCAATCTCACCACTATCGCTAGTGATGTCTTCACCTCTTACAGTAGGAACTGGTGCATTTGTAATCAGGTCTTTACCAGTTGCACCACTGGTAAACTTGTTAACGGTATAAGAGTTACCTCTATCATCAAGACCATTATAGAATGGAGTACCCGCATTAATAGATACTGACTGAGACAGAAGTCTCTCAACTTGTCTAAACTTCCTGTCTTGACGTTCTGGAAGTGCAGTAGAGTAGTTACCAGGTCCAAATCCAAGATATTCAAAGGTGTGACCAGAAGCACGTTGAATAGAGTTTCTTCTGAATTCAACTGGTGTAAATCTTACCTTTTTAAGAACAGATCCAATTGGGTGCGATTGCTTCTGAGATCCAAACAGACCACGGAATACACCAATTGCAGTATCACTAGCAACTGTTTGATTAATACGCATGATCTCATTATCGACCATGAGATAATCACCAACATCAAGTCCAAGATGCGATGCATTCGTAAGGTTAACTGTATTAAGAGTAGGATCAGTTAATGCTGCTGAAATTGTGGTAGTAATACCAGCATATTGAGGAACCAATCTTGCTGATGCTGCTTCGTTAGCAAAGTCAATAGTATCTGCCTGAGCAGCAATACCTGAAGGATAGATTGTTCCATTACCAGTTGGAGCAATTACCGTTGTTCCTACACCAACATTAAGAGCAATACTAGTTGGAGAAAAAACAGTGTCAACAATGAACTTGCCATTGAGAATATCGTCTACCAATCCTCCAACTTGAATTTGATTACCAACAAGAAGTCCATGAGATCCTCCAGTAGTAACACTAGCAATACCACTTATGTTATCATACGTGACAGAAGTAACACCGACAGATTCACCAGTCAGATATGCAGTAACATCAGATAGAACTGCAGCACTAATGTTAGTAAGACCATTAGTATTAATACCAATTACGTCTTGAGCACCAATAAAGGGCAATCTATAGAAGATTGTAGATGCCGAAGATACATTGATCTTAGTATCATTTCCAACTTCAATAGACTCAACCTTATACAGATTATTATAGTCTACAAATCTCTCATCCCTAATTCCATCAAGTCTGATTACATCACCAAAACTATCATGAATCTCTTCAACAGTTACATATCCTTCAATATAACCAGTAGTGTTCGCAACTCCAGTAACTGCAAGAGTATTACCAACACCAAATGCAGATCCACCGTCTACAATCTTAACTGCAGAGATAGATCCATTGGCATCAATCTGAACGTTCGCAGTAGCAAATTTACCTGTGGTGGATCCAGCAAATCCAACTAATGTTGCATTATATAAAGTCTGGACACTACCAGAACCATCACCATAGTTAAGACCAACACTAGTAATACCAACCTTTGTGATTGGATTAAATCCATGGTCACCCTGTGTGGTGATCGTATGCGCCAGTCCAGAATTAGATTGGAGTTCTACAATATCAATACCTACTCTAAAGTCTCTAATACTCTTGTTAATAACCTCTTTAGTCAGGTTATTCTGAGGATCATTAACTTCAGTAAGACCCAGTGGAGTTGGAAGAGCAAATGTTCTTGTTTGTTTAGGATCAGATACTGGATTATCTCTGTCAAGTTGTGGATAAAGATTCTTTATTGGTTGTGTAAACTGAAGATTTTGGAATGGGGTTACAACTGGTTTAGATGAAGAGTCAATCAGAGTAAGGTGATAAACACCATCCTTTGCATTTGCAACGTAGTCCTGAATTTCTTCCTTCTTATAAACAAATAGTGTATTTGCAAATTCTTTTCTTTCAAATCTAGGAAGATCCGTAGTTCTAAAATTGAGATTATTGTCAAACTGTCCTGGGTTTGTAGTCATTCCAACAGTGAATGACTTTCTAGATGGTCTGCCAGTTACAGTGTAATTACCATTGAATCCAGTGTTTGCAATACCAGTGGTGTTTGCAGTGGATACAATGTTTACAATCTTGAGTTTAGATCCAACAGATAGTTCGTGAGGTGCTTCAGTAAAGAATGTTGCAACACCAACAATACCATCCCATTGTGTATCAGAGATAAATCTTGGATTTCTAAGTTCAGATGTGTTTGACAACACAACTGGTTGAACACTCTTATACTTTGCAACTTCACTATTGGTCAGACCTATTGTTTGACCAGACTCCTGCATAACAAAGGAATCTTCTGGTGGTCTACCAAGAACAGAAGAATCTTTTGGTACAACATATCTGACTTTATAAATTCTATCTTCAAGAGATCTGTTATCAGGAGTTCTTGTAAAGAATGTTTTTGGTGTAGCAGCACCAAGAGATGTAGATCCTAGTCCAACAACAGCATCATAAATGCTATTATCTTCACCACTAACATTTACATACCACTGAGAGTTAGTAGTATCATATTGTACTGGGTGTCCAAGATCTCCAGACTTCTTATCAGATACTCTAGATTGAATTTGAAGAATACCACCCTTACTATTAACAATGACAGCAGAGGCACTAATAGTATCATTTAAAGTTTGTCCCAGTTTTACCTGATCACTATTAATACCAACAGTAATTGCATAGTAAAGTCTATTATGATCGAGTCCATCAGGAAGTTCGCCATCGTCACTAAGAACACGAACAGATTCTCCACTAACAAACTGGTGTGGTTCATTTAAAGTAAAGATATTTGATGTAATACTATTAATACCAATAGCAGTTCTACCAACTGTACTAATTTTAGTAGAGGATACTTCATAACTCGTAGCACCAATGCCCGTGTTCTGAGTCTCAGGCATTAAGATTTTTGCCGTTCTGGTCTCTGGTTGACCATTAATATTCAGAATTACCTTGAGATCATCACCATCCTTAGCACCAATTCTGTAACCTTGTATTACTGCCTTAGGTGCAATATTCTGATTAGTCTGATTATAAAGATACAATCGTGAAGAATTGCCTATACCAATAGTGTTAGAGACATCAACTGCTTCATATTCAATATTTACTTCAGGTTGATTAATTTCTTCTGGAGGAAGAATGTGTGTAATGAAACCAGTATCGTCTCTTGGGAATGCATTATCTCTAAATCCAACACAAACTAATGCTTTTGCACCAAAGTTGGAGTTAGAGTTGGTGATAGACATATCACCACCACTCTCAGAAAGGAAGTGGTTTGCATATCCAATAGCAAACACAGAAACTAACTGCAAGAATGCATCGTTAGTTCCTTTGATGTGGAAGTTTTCAAAGCTTGGTTTATAAACAGCAGACGTATCCGTATGTAAGTTATCTACTGCAGTTGAATCTTCATAAACACCAGAAGTAGTATTATACTTTACAAATGCATTATCATCCTTCTGCAGTCCAATACCAGTGAACTGAGCAACAACCATGGATTTAAATCCAGTTGCTTTGCTACCATCAGCATGTAGACCACACATACCAAATACTGATCTCAAGGAACAGTTAAAGATATATGGAGACGCAGAGGTTACAGAGTCAACAACAATATTAAGTGTTGCGGAACCAGATACAATAGATGGAAGAGGATTTACTGGTGGAGTTGAGACTTCATAGTTAATACGAGTCTTGCTTTCTACAGCACTAATTACAAATGAACCGTTATATCCACCAGTAGGAACACCTTCAATTCTGATTGGGGTGTCAACATCAAGTCCACCAAGTTCTTCAACCAGATCAACAGTAATAGTGTTAGAGGCAGTTACACCATCACCAGATTTAATACTGCTGATTCCAATATTATCACCTTTAGATCCAACAATTCTGTATTCGTCAACCTTAGTTTGAATATCAACAGAAGTGGATGGGAAGTCTGGACTAATGTCTCTACCACTAGAAGCACCATAAACCAGACCAATCTTCTCATAATACATGTCCAGGTCAGTCCTGGTTGTATCATAATTCAGGAAGGAATCATTAAATTTGACAGAGTTTACACCATCTGCATACTCAAAACAAGTAAGTTTGTGGTGAGAGAAGTTAGGAACAAAGAATGATGTTCCATAATCTCTGAATACTTTTGCGTTTGGATCAGCATCAAAGAATGTAAACTGATAGAAGTAGCAAGTACCAGTTACACGAAATAAGCAAGTTTGTTTAATCGCAGCATCATATGGATTAGGAACAAACTTCGGACGAATCTTAGTCTTACGAAGATCGAGACCAACAATAGAAGTACCACGAGGAATAATAACACCCCCGTATACTGAGTTCATCTTATAGAGATCATTATCCTTATTATCAATATCAAAATTGGTGTCTAAGGTAAATTGCTGTAGTGCATTAGAAGATGATCCACTACGAGTTAACCAATTGTTACCACTGACTGGATCATCATGAACAGGAATCCATCCAGGTCTGTTATCAATAACATGTTCACCTGGATAGACAATGATAGTAGTTCTACTAAATCTATCGTTGTCTTGACCCTTTTGGTAAGAGAATCTTGCTGCCTCTAGGAGTGCCCTCTGGATAGTTTTGAAGGGTCTAACAAGGGAGTTACCCTGGTTTTCAATACTATCCGTCGAGTCAATACTAGAGGGATCAACGTAAAGGATGTCACCTCTACTATTTTTCAGGAAATTATCTAAGCGACTAAGACCCATTTTATTCTACTAGATTCTTTTGCTATGATTTATTTATTCATTCTCTTTTGCATCTAAAATATACTCTACCGTATTCGCAACATCATTCATTGCATCCCTAAGAAATGGTCTTTGACCAGAATGCTGTTCGTCTGAATGATCTTTATTATGCTTCTCAGTGCATAATGTCCATCTCCATTGAGTCATACACTCAGAGTACCATAGATTAATTTTCATAAAAACCTCCGATTAGTCATCCAGTTCTGCTAACAATTCTGGATTTTCCAACTCCAACTCAAAAAAACATGGATGACATTCTTCCATTATTAAATATCCAGACGCTCTAAAAAGATCTTCTGAAGTGTATACCCTTTGATGAGTATTGGCAGCTATTGTAGGAGAGTAACTTCTTTCCTCTTCCTCAGTCAACTCATCCCATGTAAATGGAATACCGTTAATAAAAAACATGACAACAACTCTCTTAAACCCCTCAGTTTCATTCCAAACAAATGCCTTGGATAATTTAAGACTCATCTGGTTTGTTGCCATTTCCCAATATTTATAGGTAGGAGTGGGGGGACTTGAACCCCCACGACCTTAATGGTCAACAGATTTTAAGTCTGGTGCGTCTACCGATTCCGCCACACTCCCATTAACATAAATCACACCAATTTGTTTGTCAACTTCATAGGTGGGAGGATGAAAAGCACAATACTCATTGAAGATGATTTTCATTTCCTTATTAGTTAGATTAGCATTTTTTGCTGCTTTTGGCAAGTTCCATTTTGCTGACCAAAGGTTTTCCATTGATTCACGAGTTTCAGGTCTCATAAAATTTTAATCCATAAAAAAGCGGAGTATCGGAATCGAACCGACGACATCTAACTTGGAAGGATAGCGTTCTACCGCTGAACTAACTCCGCGTTATTCATATAGCATACCTCATATTTTTATATTAGTCAACCCTACCAAGGACCACCAGTCGCAGGGTCTTGTGCGATACCGACAGCAGTATTAATCTCTGCTATTTTTTCACTATTTTCTTGCACTTGCCTTTTCAATCCCCATACTTGCAACTCATAGTCACCCTTCATGCTCTGAGTGGTAGTAGCAAGATTTTCTTCTCCTTGAATATTAGACCAAGAAGAATTATAATCAGATACTAGAGTACCCAAACTAGCAGAGTATCCAAAGACCTTACCAATTTCAGATCCACCATGTTGAACCAATTTAGTACTAACACCACTCCCAACATTTGATGAAGTCAAAGTATTATATGATCCACCAGTAAATGGGTAATCAGATCCAACATTGCCTCCACTTATTTTAGGATAGTCATATATCTGAGCAATATCTTTTTTAATTATTCCATACGCAATAGTAGCTGTACCAACACCAGCAACACCTAACGAAGCACCTGTTGTAATAGCAACTCCTGTGACGGCATTACCATATACACTAGTTACAGAAGATACAGTTGTTCCATATGATGCAGAAGACAATCCAGTATTGCCACCAGCAGATTGAATAGATGTTTTTATAGTATTAATGTCATCTAAAGATGATACTATTGATGCCGATTGAGTTCTAGCAGGTCCCATAAAAGAATCTCGAAGAGCAGTAGCTTCTTCAAGTCTCTTTGGCAACCTCTGCTGCTGCAATTCGTACATTGCCTTATCGGCAAGCAATCTGTCGTTTACAACTCCCATAAATTATATAAGGCGTTTGATTCTATTTATTGTGAAGGTTGCACTGCTAATGACGGGATATATGAGAAATTGGGAACAACACCTCCCAAATATCAAATCCAACATCATTGATAAGTATTCTGCAGACGTTTATATTTCATCATATGATTATTCAGAACTGTATATGGGTTCTGGTGTAGTTAATGTAGATACTGATAGTCTGATAAGAGAGTATCAACCAAAAAACTATCTATTCAGAAATAAAGAAACTCTACCTGAATTTGAATTTAAATCAGATGGTTTAGAGATGAATGGTAGAGAGTGGTCATATAGGATATTGAAGCAATGGTACTGCATATATTTGAGTCTATCCCTATTTGACCCCGAAGATTATGACGTAGTGGTCAAATGTAGAAGTGATTTCTCAACAAAGAACTTCAACATAAAAAATGAGGATATAGTTATCCCTGCATGGAAGGTCCATCCAGGTCCATGCGAACCAGAAGATTCATATGTTGATTACTTCGCTCATGGCAAAGGTTACTGGATGAAGCAATACTTCAAATTTTATGAGAAAATAAAAGAGATGCATGATAATGATTGGGGAGATGTCTCTTTAGGAGAGACCCTAATCAAGTCATACATCGACAGATATATTGGAAAGAACCATGTCAAGTTTGATTATGATATGGATTGGATGCTCAGGAATGAAATGTGGGCATCAGATTATAGGAGATTGTTTGAGATTGGGGATCCTGATAAACTACTCAAAGTTCCAGCCACTGAGAAGGATGCGTTGATCCTTGATGATAGTCTGGATTCTGTGGGTTCAAAGTAACCCTAATATCACCAGGAATCACTAACCTCTCTTCTTTTCTCTCAGAGATCTTTTGGGTAAAATGCCCAATCTTACTTGGAAAAATTACAACACTTCCTTCAATAGGTGTAATGCCATAAACATTGCAGTTATACTTGTTATATTCGGTAATTAGATTTTTCTTAATTGACTCAGTAAACATATCTCCAACGCATTCATTGGGATTTTTTTCTTGAGCAATGCAAAACCTATCTGATGTCTCTCCAGTGTTTACATAGTAAACAAAACTCAAATCAGATGCATTATGATTATGTGGTTTAACTGAAGGTGTATCATCATCTTTATGATACCCAACCCAGGATTTAATAATGTGATAGTCCAACTTTGAATGATCAACCTTCAAATAATCAAAGTAACTATCTACATGAGACCGAAGTTCTTCAAAAAACGGTTTGCATGATACTTTTTGATGTGCAAATATTCTTCCAGAATATTCTGGACTTTCATTTTGATATCCATCAAACCAATAATCACGAAGTTCATCAATATGCTTTTTGATTTCTTCATGACACTCTACCATTCCCTGATACACAATCGTAGGGAATGCTTCATGTACTCGATGCATCAGATACCATTAATATTATATTCTCTATTATCTCCTGGATAGTCCTCTGGTGTCAAGCCCTCATACTCAGGAATATTTTTAGTTGTATCCTTACGTTCACCAAATACAACATAATCACAATTAATACCAGTTCCTGCATTATTTTTAATAATAATCCTATTTCCCCACTCAATCTTATAAACAAATAATTCTTGCCAATGTCCATTGGGAGTTAGATTAACAGATATATTATCCATATCAACTAAATCTTTCCAATAATAAGGAAGTTCAATATAAGATTGATTGACTAATTTACCTTTAATATACACATCCGCAGTTGGTCCCTCAAGAGTAATATACCTAAGACGATGATTTTCTTTAGATGGGTGCTTAATGTCAAATGATTTTTTAGCATCCCAAATTGCAGATTTTGCATTTAGAGAGGATACTGCAGAACTTACAATATCTGATGCCTGAACAATGGCATCTGCCTTAATATTACCACATAATATATTGTAATGAATCCAAGGTGTACATGCCTCAGCAGGATAATTTGGATCACCAGTTGTTGCTTTTAACAAATAATCATATTTGCTTGAAAAAGGACCACTGATACCTTCATCTGCACATCCCGTGGTATTACTTGCCTGTGGAATAAATTCTGCCATAATTACCTCTTAGTATCATAATGATATCCAGATACCGAATACTCGTCGTTATTACCTGGATAGTCTGCTGGGGTTGCACCCTCATATTCTGGAATTAATCTCTCACCATCTAATCTCTCGCCATAAACATGATAATGACAATTAATAGGTCTAGATGAATGAAGGAAAACTTTATTATCTTCAATCCGATCAACAATAATGCTTTGATGAACTCCAACTGGAGTAATAGATACTGTAATTGAATCAGAATCTACTAATTCACTCCAATACTCTGGAAGGTGAATTACACTATCATTCTTCAATTTACCTCTTATGTATACGTCATTTGTTGGTCCTTCAGGACAAGTGTGACGCAATCTCCAACCTTCCTTTGTTGGATGAGGAATATCAAAATTCTTTTTAGCAGATAATATATGTCCACCACAGCGAGACATAACTTCTCCCTGAGCAATAATATTCATCCCAGCATTAATGCTCTGAGCAGTGTCTATGACACCTAAAAATGCTGCTGGTCCATCTACAGCGAGTGAATATGGATTATTAATCCCAGTACACAAAGCACCAGGAATAAGTGGCGGAATTATCATGTCACCATTCCGACATGGACCAATCATTACAGTCGCTGTTAAGAATGGTGGAATAGTCCCAAAAACAGATGGACCCTCCATAAAAGAACCACCTCTAATCTGTAAAGGACCCTTACCCAA
>WLWG01001030.1_pt1 | contig 26821 bp, 16 predicted proteins | sample 6712871 | NCBI WGS metagenome assembly WLWG01 (sample SAMN12718693, study PRJNA515312) | sponge metagenome | isolation source: marine sponge | host: Mycale hentscheli | place: New Zealand: South Island, Marlborough, Capsize Point | collected 2003-05-01
AGCTTGCCAATTAACCCTGTTCGATAGCCAGTTTTTTTCAAGATACGAGGTAGATTGGGAGTCGTGTCATGATAGAGCCGAAAACCCCATGTTGCGAGGCCGATCTGACCATGCTGGTGCGGATATAAACCAGTGAGAAAACTGGCCCGCGACTGACTGCAGCCAGCCTGCGGAACATAAGCATTTCGAAAGAGAATGCCTTCTTTTGCAAGACGATCAATATTTGGAGTCCTCGCGTAAGGGTCGCCATAACAACCGACCTCAGGGCCGTTGTCCTCTGAGACAATCAAAAGGACATTTGGTTGACTACCATCTGCAGTCAACGTAATCGCGAGCGTTGTCGCAATTACCATGAAAAAATAAATAGTTCTGTCTGTCATCTTTGTTCCTCTACCCAAGCAAGGTTGAATCGAGCGAGCGTAAGATTTGCGTATGCCCAGTCTCGATTTCTTTTGATCTTTGGCTGTGCAACACCAGATTCATAGAAGCACAAGATAGTTCCATTATCGAGTACAGCGAGATCACTGTATGCGCTCGGTCCGGGTTCAATTGTTCTACTTGTAGACCATGACATGCCGTCATCATTACTGACATGAATAGTAAGATTTTTTCTCGCCGAGTGTTTTCGTTTTGTCACCTGCACGTTCGAGAACAGAATTGCAGCACCCTCTCCTGTTTGTGGTCGGAAGCCAGTCACGCCTGCCATGCAACCGGGCTCCTTGATTTCTTTGATGATGTCAGGAGAAGACCAGCCTGTTCCACCATCATCGCTGAAAGATACAAGCCTGCGCTGACGTGGATCACCATTTCTGGCAGTCAGCATGACGCTACCGTCAGATAACTCGACAACGTTTGCTTCATTGCCTCCGATCATTGAAATCTCTTCGGTTGACCATGTTGTACCTCCGTCATCACTAACGAGCGTTGTAGCAACCCCTTTTGTTGTGCTCGTAGGCCGATAGTCAGCTAACCAGATCGGAACGACAAGTCTTTTATCAGCAAGTTCAATACCGTGCCCCGGTCCGGTTGCAATAGCCTGCCAATCAATCACAGAACGGCATGTATCAAGAGCTTTTGTGATCTCTCTCGGTGACGACCACGTTTTTCCGTCATCGTCGCTGTGAATGATGAAGCAACGCATGTATTCAATACAGTACACAAGATGAATACGGCCCGAACGGGTTGCGATTGCTACGGGATTATTCACCGTCTGCTCATCTGGACCTCCCATATCTTTTCCCTCTTTTCCTGGAGGAAGGACGGGGCTTCGTGGTAGTCGGGGGCCAAGGTGAGCAACCTGAAAGGGTGGAGAAAATGTCTCTCCACCATCTGTGCTTCGTCGCATCAGAATTTCAATTTCACCACGGTCGGCATTTCGAAATTTTCTCCCTTCGCAGTACGCCAAGATCGTGTTCTCACGAGTGACGACGATTCCAGGAATTCTGTAGAGCGTGTAGCCATCCGTTTGTTCTTCAAAAAGCACACTCTTATTGAAAATAGGACGAACGTCTACCGCTCGTGCCACCATTGCTGAGTTATAGAGCAGCAGGAAGAAGGCAAGTCGGACAAATGTTCGAGAGAAGTAGTGGGAATACATCATGGATGGACTGTAACCTCCAGCCGTTTTGCAAACATCTTGTCCATATGTTCGCTCATGGTTTGAAGTTCTTCTGGTTGGGTTTGTGCGATATTTTCCTGCTCAAACCGATTGCCTGAGAATTCTCTTGAACTTGTTTTGGACGAGTAATCATAAAGCTCTTCTGAGAGTACTTTTCGAGTTTGCCAGTCAATCCATCGTGTATATCGTTTTGAAGACGTACGAATGGAGTAGCCCATTACTTTTGGATCGGTACTTTCCCAAGGTCTATTAAATTGACTGAGAACAGCATCCCGTCCAACCCCGTAAGGGTCATCGAGAACATGTCGAAAACTCTGCCCATCGAGATTGTCAGGCGGTTTTATTCCGGCAAGACCAGTCAGTGTTGGGTACAAATCAACAAGTTCAACAAGAGCATCTGAAGCAATACCTTTTTGTTCTATCCATGGCGTTCGAATCAAAAGAGGAACGTGTGTGTCGAGCTCAAAGTTTGTTGCTTTGCACCATCGATTTTGTTCACCAAGAGTAAAGCCGTGGTCGCCACAGAGAACGACAATTGTATTCCTGTCGAGATCAAGTTGTTGTAGGGCATCGAGTAGCCGGCCTACTTGCTGATCGATGTAACTTACGCACGCATAGTAGCCATGCCGCAGATGAAGGCGCTGTTCTGCACTCACGTTTTCATCTTTCGGCATATCTTTATAGCCACCAAGTTCGCGGTGCGTGTGGAGAGCAATGTCCGGCATGGCTGTAATCGATGCTCGACTCTCTTTGGGCACTTCAAACGATGCAGGGTCATGCATGTCCCAGTATTTTTTTGGTGCACTGAAGGGAAGGTGTGGCTTAAAAAAACCGGTTGCAAGAAAGAATGGTTTCTTTTGCTGCTTCAAAGTTGTGAGTGTTTTGATTGCAAGGCTGGCAAGTTGACCGTCCGGGTAGGAGTTGTCTGGAACATCTGCCATCTCACATGCAGATTGCTTTTTTCCCTTCCCCTTGTTTTCTGCCAAAACATAATTTGACCAACCTGGTTTTTTAAGAATTTCTGGGGACGACCACGATATCGGATCGAGTTCACTTTCATTTCCACTAAAGATTTTTCCAAGAGCAAGTGTTGTGTAGCCGTGCTGCTTGAAACGTTGCGGTAGCGTGACATGTTGGGGTTGAGTGTTACGAAATTTATTTCTGTTATGCCAAACTCGAGTGTGGTCAGGAAGAAGTCCTGTAAGGATTGACGTTCGGGAAGGTCCACAGACTGCTTGTTGAACGTATGCATGATTGAACTGTCGAGCTGTTTTGGCAAAGGCATCAATGCGTGGAGACTTCGCAATCGTATCACCGTAGCATCCCAATGCAGGGCGAAGGTCATCGATTGCAATAAACAGAATGTTTGGGAGTGACTCTTCCGGTGCTGCGAAAATAGCTGGAGTCGGCAGAACACTTACGGAAAACAGGATCAGAAATCGAAGCATCTGAATCATCAATACGTCCCATAGCTTCTGAAGAAAATGGCATGTGTCAGGAAAGCGATTGAATATTTCACTTAAGATTTTTGAGAATCTGTTTGCGTCCACGCTGAATTTGTGAGCTCATCAAGTCTCTTGCAAGACGACTATCTCGCTGACGTAGTGCTTCAATCAGCTGACTTTTTCCTTCGCAGGTATAATTCGCAACTTCTGCCGTCAACAGATGCGGCTTGCTTCGTTGTGCATCAAAAATTTCACTAATCGCACGATGCTCGTGAATCACTTTCGCTAATAATTCATTACGGGCAGACTTAATCAGAAGCTCATGAAAGTTTTTCTCATTATCGATCCATGTGTTCATCTGCCGTTTGGTTGCCTTTTGTTTTTTCTCTTTGGCGAGTTGTTTGGCTATCAACCTCGCCTCAGCGAGAAGTGATTCCAGGGCTTCAAGCTGAAAGGCCGTTATATTCGCTGCAGCCTCGCCCGCTGCACAACTTTCTAACGCATCACGCAGTACGTATAGGTCGTTTAATTGTTGGCCATCGGCCTGTCTGACAAATGCACCAGAACCCGGCACGTGTTCCACAAGGCCTTCTGTCGCAAGCCGGTTAATTGCTTCGCGCACTGGAATAACGCTGACACCAATTTCAGTTGCCAGCACGCGATTGACCAGCTGCTCTCCGGGTATGAATGCGCCATTTGAGAGTTTGCCCCGAATATGTCGATAAGCCTGTTCTGCTAAGGACATCGCTATCTATGTGCTCCGGGATGATGATAAATTGTGTTCTAGTGCAAACATGTTATAACGTAAAATAACAAGTTGCTCAACCTTGAGCATGACAGACTTAATCGGAGAAAATGGTTCTGCAACGGAACTCCCTCGGTGAATAATTGTCCTACGATATTTAACGACAGTGAACGTACGGTGGTTTCAAATAAAGTAAGTGTGAAGTGATCGAGGCAATACAGTGTGCGTCACAGTTTAGAAACTGCTACCGGAGCCACATTCAAAAGAGTCGCACAAGATATCTAAGGCCTTTATGCAAAAAAAAATTCTTAACGGACTGATTGCAGCAACGTGTACGCCGCTTGATGAGAGTGGTGAACTTCATCTTGAAGTTGTTCCCTCTATGGTTGAACACCTCATTCGTGTTGGTGTTCGTGGACTATATGTCTGTGGAAGCACCGGGGAGGGAATGTCACTCTCGTGTAATGAACGAATTTCTCTTACCCAAGCATTTGTTGATGCAGTTGCTGGTCGTCTACCAGTTATTAGTCAGGTTGGACACAATAGCCTGCGAGAAGCACGTCGCCTTGCCAAAGAGGCTGAACGAGTAGGTGTCGATGCGATTTCGGCCACCTGTCCATCGTACTTCAAGATTTTTGACGTTGAGACACTTACCGAATGTATGGCGGAAATAGCTGGTGAAGCCCCTGAGTTGCCTTTTTATTATTATCACATACCTATGCTGACCGGTTCGGCCATTTACATGCCGGAATTTTTAATGCATGCGAGCGGCCGTATTCCAAATCTTGTGGGGATAAAGTACACCGATACAAAGCTGCATGAGTTTCAGGAATGCCTTGAACTAGACAACCGGCGATTTGAGGCTGTCTGGGGCTGTGATGAGATGTTGTTGGGTGCTCTTGCCGTTGGTGCGGATGCGGCCATTGGTAGTACCTATAACGTGATGTCGTCGCTTTATGTGCAACTCATTGACGCCTTTCAACAGGGCGATGTTGACCAAGCCCGGTGTCTTCAGTCACGGAGCATCGCAGCGATTCGTGTCATGGGGAAATATCAATTTCAACCTGCATTAAAAGCTGTCCTTGGGATGCTTGGTTGCAATGTAGGTGGTTGCAGGCTGCCACTAAAAAATCTTACTGAAGAAGATGCAATCAACCTTCGGACAGACCTCGAAGCCATCGGCTTTTTCGATTGGGCGCAGTCAGAAGCCTGTCCGACAGTGTGTTAACCATGCTTGGCAGAGAATCTATGTTTTGCCATCGTGCTTGTGGTTTATTCGGAAAGCAGAATAATGCTGTTCGAGTCTGCATTGCGACAGTTCTCATTCTTGTTCTCTCGCAGCAAATTTCGCTGGGAAGTGTCTCCCTTTCGTGGAGTGAACTACCCCAATTCCCAAACAGTGTCGGTGTTGCTGGGCCCTTTGTTGGTGTACATAACGATGCTCTGATCGTTGCCGGCGGTGCAAACTTCCGGCCACCTGTATGGCAGGCAGAAAAAGAATGGCACGATGAAATATTTGTCTTAGTACGATCAGGCAATACCTATTTGTGGAAAGAAACTGGAACGTTACCAAGACCGATTGCCTATGGTGCAGCGGTATCCACTGCCGATGGCGTTGTGTGCATGGGGGGTAACGACTCAGAAACAACACTTGATCAGGTGTTTCTGATGCAGTGGGATCCTGCACAGGAAAAGGTTCGTCTCGTTGACTATCCAACACTTCCAGGACCGTGTGCCTTTGGGTCCGCAGTGGTGGTTGATAATGTGATTTATCTTGCAGGTGGTCAGAGTGGTCAATCCCTGACGACGGCAATGACAAATTTTTGGTCACTTGACTTATCGAAAAGGCATCAGCCCGATGAGTTTGTGTGGGAAAGTCGGACACCATGGCCCGGTCCGTCTCGTGCATTCAACCTGACAGTCCATCAACACAATGGATTTAATCCATGCGTTTATGTGATGAGTGGTCGTCGTCAGAACGATGCAAACCCGGAGAGTATCGAGTTTCTCAAGGATGTTTGGGAGTACACGCCCGCGAGTGATAGTTGGCGACGTCGCTCAGACTCCCCACGCTGTGTCATGGCCGGTACTGCAGTTGAAAGTGGGCAGAGTCATATCTTGGTATTAGGTGGAGCTGATGGGTCACTTTTTTTTCAAGGTGACATTCTTCAGGATAATCATCCCGGATTTCCAAAAGAAGCGTTGGCATATCACACGATTACAGATACCTGGAGTACGGCTGGTGAGATTCCTGAAAACCATGTTACGACGATCGCGACATACTGGGATGGTGCAATAATTATTCCAACGGGTGAGGTTCGTCCACGAGTGAGGACATCGCGTGTCTGGAAAGTTCAGGCTGTTTCAGCACAACATGATTTTGGAGTAATAAACTACACGGTTCTTTTTTTATATCTTTTTTCAATGGTTGCTGTTGGTGTCTACTTTACTCGGAAGAATCAGAATACTGACGATTACTTTCGGGGTGGGAAACATATTCCGTGGTGGGCTGCTGGATTGAGTATTTTTGCCACGATGCTCAGCTCATTAACATTCACGGGCATTCCATCAAAAGCATTTGCCCAGGATTGGGTGTATGCCGTAGCAAATTTAATGATTCCAGTTACAGCAATTGTTGCTGTTTATGTTGCCATGCCGTTTTTTCGGCATATTGATGCAACCAGTGCCTACGAATACCTTGAGAAACGTTTCAGTCGAACGGTTCGTCTTTTTGGTAGTGCCAGTTTCATTTGTTTTCATATTTTTCGAATGGCAATAGTCATGTCATTGACGGGCCTAGCCCTTGCTGTTGCAACACCTCTTACTCCTATGCAGTCCGTATTACTGATGGGTGTTTTGAGCATTGCGTACTGTACGCTTGGTGGTATTGAGGCAGTTATCTGGACAGATACCATTCAGACGTTTGTGCTTTTGGGTGGCGCAATTCTAGCTCTTGCTCTTTTGATCAATGGCGTCGATGGCGGGGTCCATGGTTTTATGACTGTTGCGCAAGATGCGAATAAATTTGCTTTCGCAAACCTTCACTGGGATGTAGCAAGCAATCAGATTGCCCTCTGGGTGATCATCTTAGGGGCTTTTGGTCAAAACCTGTCGTCGTACACGGCCGATCAGGCGGTTGTCCAGCGGTATATGACAACTGCAACAAAAGAACTTGCTGCAAAGTCAATATGGACGAATGCCATCTTGAGTGTTCCTGCTACCTTTTTGTTTTTTGCAATAGGAACAGCACTCTTTGCTTTCTACCAGACACATCCTGAAAAGTTAGATCCAACAATCACAACAGACCAGATTTTCCCATTTTTTATTTCCAGAGAGATGCCGATTGGCATTGCTGGATTGATCGTTGCAGGAGTATTTGCTGCCGCTCAATCAACAGTGTCGACCAGTATGAACTCTACGGCAACTGCACTGGTTACAGACTTTATGCGTCCCTTCTCAGTTTGTCAGACTGAAAAAATGTATCTGTCAATTGCACGATGGTCCACGTTCACTGTTGGTGTCCTCGGGACGCTTCTGGGTCTGATATTCGTTGACCCTGAAATCAAATCCTTGTTTGATGCATCAATAAAGATCATCGGTCTTTTTATGGGATTACTCGGCGGACTTTTTATACTCGGTGCCACCTCGCGACGGGCTACTGCATTCGGTGCGTTGGTCGGAGCGTTTGCTGGAGCCATTGTGATGTTTTTTCTTTGGCAGTTTACAACGGTCAATGGCTATCTCTACACCATCAGCGGCATGCTCACGTGTGTGGGAGTTGGTATCCTGGTAAGCATGGTTACCGGACCTCAAGAAAAAGATCTTCGTGGCCTGACGATCTATACGCTTGCTGAACTCAACAGCCGCCCCTGATACCTACGATGTCATCACTGCCATATTGATCGGCCAGGCTCGTGCGTCTACTATCGTAGTTTTTAAATTCCTGCCCCAGAGCCTAGGAAATCTGAGGAGCCTTCTGTTATCAGTCGGTTCAGTCTGCCGCCGAAGTCGACGGCTATAGAACTATTTCTTGGCTGAGCCAGAAAAGTCAGAGGACAGTTCAAAGACCATTTTGTTTTCCCCGGTACCAACAGTTGCTGTGAGCCCGGAGGTCTCTTCATCACCATATGCTTGAGGAGTGACGTAGGTCGGCTTTGCTCGTTCCATCTCTTTTTCAACCTGCGCCATTTTGCGTTCGTAGTCCGGATCATCGTCTTCCGGCTCCTTAAACTCTGGCCATTCTTCTTTACTAATTGTGACCACGTATTCACCCGGCACAACACCAGCGTTAATAGTTGCACGAAATGTCGTAAGCCCAAAGGTGCCGTCTGTAGTCGTTTTCCCAGATCCAGCAAGACCAGATGAAGATGTCGGATGGAAAACAACCGAAGCACCGTCAAGCGGTTCACCATCAAGCATCACAGTGCCACTGACAACAGCCACCGCTGGGCCCTTTGTGCCACCGCAGCCAACCACCGTGGATAAAAAAAGCATCCCAGCGATACAAACTTTTTTGGAATCTTTTAGGAGATGAAGATTTTGCACAAGAACTCTCACTGAATCTAGAAATGAATTGGAAAAGATGAAATGAAAGAAACGAATATCAAAAACATTGGCCTCTGCGGCGGGTTTTTATAACCCATCGCAGAGGCCAAAATGAGAATCTTAGGGTTTAGCCACTTCGCCGCCGTGAATTGTGCCCAGTGCACCTATAACGCCACCCAAACTTGGCCCTGTTCGATTGTTATTCTTTCGATTTGAACTTACATCATGATCGACGGTGTCAGCTATGAACGTGACAGAGCCATCACACATTGCTGCATTTGCACCACCTTGGTGATAACTACTCAGACCAGGCATCATGTTGCCGTGGTTGCCTCCACCGCAGCGGGCATAGTTCGGCGGCATGCCGGTCTGGAAAAGAGCATGTGGCTCCTGTGAATCCATGCCACGTCGGCCAATGGAATGGGTAGTGGGAACTGCGCTGCCGGAATACATCCCATCTACGCCAATTAGATTTTGGCACTTGATTGGCTCCGCATTTTTATTGATACCACCAGTCTTACCCTGACCGCCTCTTCGACTATCGAGTGTGCCGTCTCCCATTCGCACCTCACCGAGCGATACGGTGTTCGACAGACCGTCGGTGATGTCTTTCAGTCTGACACTACGTTTTTTACAGGTTCCAGCGTTCCAATTACCGCTACCGGAACAGTTGAAGCCTGATATGAAAGCACCCTGCGTATCAAAGAAATCGTCTTTTGTTGACTGGCCAAAACGGTCCCCATGGCAGGCAGCATAATTAGCACCAGCACGAGTATTTGCTCCGTTGGCTTGTACTGTATTGAAAAAATCAGATGGGCAAAGCCAAGCATCAACAATGTTATTTAGTTCAGGCTGGTTAGAATTTGGCGTATATCCTGCACCCCCCCCTGCTTGAATTTTTCCAAGGATTGTTTCGTGACGAGTAGTCTCTTCAATGAAAGGTAAAAGGATGTATCTCCATCCCCACCGAGCACTTGAATTAGCAGAACCCATGATTGCGTAAAGATCGTGAGACCGTGAGTTTGCCGGTAGCTCTTGTTTTACGCTTTCGTAATTTAAGACAGCAAGTTGAAGTTGTTTGAGTTTGTTGACACACGACGCCCTGCGAGCAGCTTCTCGAGCCTGCTGAACAGCAGGAAGAAGCAGGCCTACAAGAACACCAATAATGGCAATGACTACAAGAAGTTCTATCAGCGTGAATGCACGCCTCTGCAAATGTTTGTGCATGATTCCGGTTCCTTTCAGAAATAAAAAACAGATAAGAGAATCAACAGTAATTGATCTTGAATACTTAAAAATTGAAACAAAAATTTCCCACAGGGCTTGGCGAAAATGTCTTGTATAAAACGGTAAATTCCCTAAAACACATCTTGATATGTCGTGTTATAACATCGTCAAGCCCGCTTAGTTTATACAGCAATCATCGGCATTTGCCAAATTTTTTCTTTTTTCGTCTATGGCAGCAGTTCCAGGATCGGCCTGCGGTACGACCACGTAGCAACCTGCCTATTTTGCAAGGATAAATGGGCAACTAGCGTTCTACATTCAAAGCCAAAACACCAGCGCACAGTTCTTTTTTTTGGACATATTCAACGAACTTTTTCTGGTTCCGGTATGCATGGTTCACCAGCTCAATAGAATCAGGATCCAAGCCCTAAAACGTTTTTGCAGTACAGGATACTCCGCTCTAGCTCCGAAATTTGGTGAATCTTTTTGGTCTGGAGCTTGTCTTTGGCAGTCGGCCGAAAAGTGGGTATCGGATTTCCTTTTTTTGCCAGTGTGAGGAATGCAGAAAAATCTTTTGCCAGTGCGTTTGGGAAAAGATTCCAGAAATCATGTTCATAAATTGGAAATGATTTTGGAAATCCTGAAATTGTCTCAATATGAACGGTTACGTCAGGGCACTGTTTCCTGAATATTTCAAAGAACCTCTTGAAGTCGACGCACCCCTCTCCCATTGCTGTCCACTGGGCCGTGATAGCACTCTCGGACTCCCAGATCATGGTGTCACGAAGGCTCGTTGTGAGTACATATGGTGCAAGATTCAAAAGTGCTTGCACTGGATCCTCGAGTGTCCAACAAGCATTTCCGGAATCAAAGTTAACACCTACAAAATCAGGACCTGCCTCTTCTACCAGGTGTTTGAGTTCTCGTGACTGCATGTCACCAGCATGATTCTCGACAGCTATTTTGACTCCAGCATCGATGGCTCGATTACGTACTTGTTTCAAAACCTGAACGGTATCTGCAATTCTCGCTTCTATGCCCCCCTTCGTAAGGCGGTCGGAGCTGTTCCCCAAAATAACTCGAAAAGCTGGAGATCCTAAAGCCTTTGCCATTCGAATACCCAATACGAGATGGTCGTAGGCGGTTCCCCAATCGGCTTTAAATGTTTTCGACGAGGGGCAAATGCTCCATGATCCAAGAACAATATCAATCCCTTTGTCCAATCCATAGCGACGAATCTCACGAAGGGAGGAATCGTCATATCGGTCTTCAAAGGGACCAAAGTCTGTAATAAAAACTGAATCACAACCTAACGTGACGGCATGGTCTACAAGTTGTCGAGCATTCCACTGCATTGCCCGAACGGAAAAGTTGTCGAATCCAAGCTTGATTGTCTGTTCTTTGGATGCTGCTGCAGAGAACGCTGTGTTGGTGAAAAGAAAACTTGAGGCAATGAATCCACGTCGCGTGATGAACATAGTTTTTTCCCAAATCACAGATCGAGACCATTCAGTGAATCTTCGTTTTAGCACGTTTGTACGTAAGCCACGCCAAAAACAGGCAAGACGTACATTCATTAGTTGTTCAAGCTCATGCCCCCCAAGCCCCGTCCGGATGCCGATGACTTGAGTAGGACTTTTCGTTGTAAGGTGATGGTATGACGGTGCTTAAAATTACATAGTAACGCAGGTGAAGCAGTTACGCTTGGCGTATTCCGGCCACAGACTGTCACCAAGACTGCAGGGCTGAAGAGATGTTTCGCTGGCTTTCCAGCAGCTTTTGTTGGTTTCACTATGCCGCTCGGTGAGCTGCGAAAACGACTTAAACAGCGTGGTCTTTATTGCGTTTCAGAAACTCTTGATCAAAGTATCTTTGTGCGACGACAACCTGTGAGTTACGTAGCAATTATTTTTTCTTTTTCCTACGGGGCTGTACGTCTGCATTCACTCCTACGAGATATTCAAGTAGCAATGCATGCAGTTCTTCTGTCTTTTGCTCCATCTCATCAGACAGATCTCTTTGCTCACTAATATCGTTATCGAGGTCAAACAGTTCGACTCGATCTTCTTCCCAGTTTTTCACCAACTTGAAATTCTCTGAACGAATAGCTGAGGTAACTTTACGATCGACTCCTTGGTGAAAGATAAGAAAGGGGTGGCGACGTTGAACAAAACCCATGCCCATGTTTTCAGCAACTTGTCGGAACGAACCGCCGTCAATGTTTTGTGGCATAGACAGTGGGTATCCAGCAAGATCAGCGAGTGTTGGTAAAATATCAACGCCGCTTACTGGTACTGCACTGACTGAATTTAGTTTTACTCCCGGTCCAATCACGAAAAATGGTACTCGGATTCCTCCTTCATAAAATGAATGCTTTCCGTCACGAAGTGGCGCGTTGAGGTGTTCTTCTGCAGTTGGTGCTTTTGGAAGATCATTTCGACCACCGTTGTCTGACATGAAAATGATCCACGTATTCTTCAGCATCGCCAGCGATTCAATTTTGTCCAAGATACGACCAACTCCAGCATCCATGTCACTTGTCATCGCTGCAAACTCTGGCATGGTGTGCTTCTTACCTGGAGAGCGATCCTGAAACGCTGTAAAAGTTCGTTCGTTATAAAAAATATCAAGATGGACAGCGTAATGAGAGATCTGGAGATAAAACGGTTTTTTTTGATAGTGATTCCGTTCAATAAAATGAACAGCCTTATCAGTAATGCTGTTTATTCGTTTCGGATCTGGTGTCGCTGCCGGTCCACCGCTGCCTTTGTGGCCACCCGTACCATTGCCTGTGTAACCATCTGAAAAATCATATCCTTGTTGATGTGGTGTTATTTCGTCATAGCGATGATCCCATTTTCCAAAGTGAGCAGTTACGTACTCTTTGTTCGCTTGTTTGAGCATCCTTGGAATGTTTAATTGCTTGCTATATGTATCTGTCCATCCCTTTCGATCCGCGTTGTACTCATGCCGGGCTGGAAATTGTCCAGTTTGTATTCCTCGTCGAGTTGGGCAGCATGATGAAGCCGGTGAATACCCTTGAGTGAATCGCATGCCCATACGAGCAAGTCGCTCCATGTGTGGCGTCATGTAAAAGTCACTTTTTGTCCGTGAATCATCAGGATTCATTAAGACGGAAGAGCCTACCCAGCTTTGGTCATCTGTAAGAATTACGATGAAGTTCGGACTTTCTGCCGAGCAGATTGGAGAAAAAGCTAAGAACAGAAACAAACCAGGAAGTGAATTTCTTATTGAGTGCATTCGAGAATTTTCTCAGGATGTATTTGGTGTGTTGCAAAAAATCTAGATGGCTGATGCGACGAGTGTCTTCAGAGTCCAATCTGCCATCATCTCAAGAATTAAATTCATGGTCATTTCATGGTCATCAATTTTCTCATTCCGCTTAACAAAATTTTCTTCCCACCGCTTTCTAGATAATAGCGACGAATAGTCTCCTGTTTTCCACACCTAATAGCAAGAATCTTTGAGATTACTTCTTGTTTCGCGTTGAAGTTTAAAACATTACCGTAAGACGACAGTAAAATGTTTCTCGAGGTTATTAGAGACACCAAAACAATCGCTGATAATCAAAGAAACTTAACGTATATAAAAATAAGGTTATTGTCGTTAGAGTGGTCAAAAAAGCCTTCAGTCATAGCGACATTCCTGTCTGTCGAGCAAAGAATGAGAAATGGCAAAAAAAAAGTTTTATTGAGATGTGGTGTTGGCTGTCTGATTGTGCTTGGCATTGCCTTGCCTGTTGGTTTTTTCGGATGGGTCTTGCCAGCTTTTTACATTGGTTCGGGCTATGTAGCAAAAGTTGTAGGAAGTGTGGTTTTCACAGCAGAAAGGCCATTTGAATCTGCTATCGAAGAAGATGTTGGGCCGTGGAACTTTTTTAGTATTGATATTGATAAAGACACCCAGTCTGTTACTGCGAGTGTGTGTGGTTTGGCTGAACAGACAGCACAGTACCAGCCTGGTTTGGGAGTGCACTTGGTGCATGGTGAGCCGTTGCCAGAATTGGGGCAGAGGCCAAAAATGTCCAAGCCGACGGATTGGGGAGAGAAGCTTTGGCCTTTTGGCAGGGCCGTGGCATTGCCGTCAAATGGCGACGCGGTCGAAAAACTTTCCAAAGTCATCAAAAAATCTTTTGATGAGCATGATCCCCAGAACCCAGTTATGACTAGAGGAGTTGTCGTTATTCATGGTGGCAAACTGATTGTAGAGCATTATGGCCCTGGCTTCGATTCAGAGACTCGAATGGCAGGATGGTCGATGACTAAAAGTATTACGAATGCGTTGATCGGCATTCTGGTTCATGAAGGGAAACTCCGTGTCACTGATCGGGCATGCGTGCCGGAGTGGTTCAGTCCAGATGATCCACGATCTCACCTAACCATCAACCATTTATTGCACATGACTACTGGGTTGACCTTTGAAGAAACATATTCAAATATTTTTTGTGATGCGATCAAGATGCTCTTTGTAGAACGAAATGCTGGTGCCTATGCAGCATCGAAAAGCCTTATTCGTCCGATTGGTAAGCGGTGGTCCTATTCGAGTGGGACAACAAACATTCTTTCCTCCATCATTCGCCGTGCGGTTGGGGAGAGTGATTACTGGGAGTTTCCTTCGAATGAGCTTTTCAAACCAATCGGTATGTATTCTGCAATCATTGAGCCAGATACATCGGGTACATTTGTGGGTTCATCCTTTGGTTGGGCGACGGCTCGTGATTGGGCACGCTTCGGGCAACTGTTTCTGAATGATGGTGTCTGGAATGGCAAGCGATTACTGCCAAAAGGTTGGGTGAAATATTCAGTGACACCAACGGCTGCAGCAAAAGGACGCTACGCTGCACACTGGTGGACGAACGATCCTTACGAGAAGTATCCGGTTAAGCAGCCTCTGCCTGACTGTCCTCGTGATACATTTTTCGCCAGTGGATTTCATGGCCAGCGAGTTTTTGTTGTACCTTCTCGAGATGCTGTTGTCGTGCGTCTTGGCTTGACGCGCAAGCGAGGGGCATTTGACTTCAATGCATTCTTGCGCGATGTATTGCAGGCGTTGCCTTGATAAAATTTTTACACTTTTGAATTTCACCATAAAAATAAGAAGCTGGCTGAAGCTCAAATGGAATCTGACAAAAGCTAATAGAGGGTGAAATGTAAGTTACAAATGATGAGAATTTGTGACTTCTCAATAAGCGTCAGCGCTACAAAACAAGTGTCAACGAAAGTTGAAAAGTATAGTCGGAAAACGAAAAAAGCCTCAAAACATCCTGTGTCCCGAGACTTTTTGAGAGTACAAAGTGGGCGATAGAGGCTTCCACCCACCACAAAAAAACCATGAAATTCTTTATAAAATCCATCACTCTAGGTTTTGCAACCAGCCTTGCATTGTTTAACGTCTCCGTCGCTGATGACCGTCCAAACATTCTCTGGATTGTGAGCGAAGACAATGGTGCCCGCTGGCTCGGTTGTTATGGCAACCCTGCGAAACCGACACCAACCCTAGACAAGCTAGCCGCAGAAGGATTCCGCTACGAGCGTTGCTATTCCTCCATCCCAGTTTGCGCACCGCAGCGATTCACTTGGCTCACTGGTATCAATGCCATTTCGGCCGGCACTCAAGGGATGCGTAGTGGCGTACAGATTCCTGACTTCATTCGCTATTACCCAGAGATCTTTCAAGATATCGGCTACTACACCTCCAAAGGTAAAGATGCCAAAACCGACTACAACCACCGCAGCAACCGCTCGGGCAATGACTCTTGGAATGAACCGAAAAAGCTCGAATGGGACGTGCTCAAGCAAAAGCAACCATTCATGCACGTCATCAATACCCACAGCACTCACGAATCGAGGGTCTTCGGCGCTTACAACCCAAACAAACACACAGCACAAAAAGCAGGAAACCTAGCCGCGTACCACCCTGACTTACCAGGTATTCACTTCGTCTATGAGAAGTACAATGAAGCACACCGCAAGATGGATGCAGAAGTCAAAAGCTGGCTCACTGAGCTTGAGCAAAGTGGCTTAGCAGAGAGCACTATCGTGATCTATTCCTCGGACCACGGCGGCGTACTCCCACGTTCAAAACGCTTCCTCTACAACAGCGGCACACATTGCCCGTTAATTGTACGGATTCCAGAAAAGTACAAAAAACTCTACCCTGCCAGCAAGCCGGGCGACACCGTCAAAGAACTTGTGAGTTTCACTGATTTTCCCAAAACTTGGCTCAACCTTGGCGGCGCTACGAAGGACCAAGTTGAACAAATGCAGGGGCGTTCGTTTCTAGGAAAAGAAACAGAACCCAACCCCGAGTTCGTCTACTCGTTCCGTAACCGCATGGATGACAGACTCGACATGGTGCGCTCCGTCCGTGACACCGAGTTCCTGTATATTTGCAACTACATGCCATTCGCTCCTGTAGGTCAATTCCTGCCCTATCTCTTCAATTCACAAGCGATGCGAGACTGGAAGCAACATGACCTAGACGGCAAAACGGATGCTGTCACCTCAAGGTTCTTCAAGCAACCTCGCGCTATTGACGAGCTCTACCTCTACGAAAAAGATTATGACAATGTGAAAAACCTAGCTGCTGATTCAGCAAATACAGAACGCATCAAAGCAATGCGTGCCGCATTGCGCAAGTGGCAGCTCGAAATCTTCGATTCTGGGTTTATCCCAGAAGATGAAATGGGTCAGCAAGCCGCTAAATATGAACTCACAGTCTACGATTTTGTCCGTAAGCCAGAGCTCTACCCACTAGAGCAATACATTGACATGGCTGACAAGTCGCTCGAACTCGATCCGAAGAACTTAGGGTGTTTCCTCGAAGCTCTTAACACCCCCTTCGTGGGCAACCGCTACTGGGCGACTCTCGGCATTCTCAATCTCAGCTTTGCTGGTGACTCGATCAAGGACAATAAGGTACTCAACGCCATGCAAACATTGCTTGAAAAATCGACAGAATCACAAGTCGTGAAGGCATATGCTGCTTGGGTAATCGTTCGTAGTGGTAATGATAAACAAGGTCAAGAAGCTCTGGATTTCTTGAAGAACCTCAGCCATAAAACCTACAGCTTCCGCACGGTCCTCAACGTACTTGACTGGATGGATCCTAAGCATTCCTCCCCGGTCATGCTCGATATCTACCTCAACGGCAAACATTCAGGCGATTCAGCCAGAGTGATCACGAACCACCTTATCTCCCAAGCGTCTGCAGAAGTGGCTGAGCTTGTGGAACAACATTCTAAAGCCGTGAACTCGATCACAAATCATGAAAAACGACTGAAGAATTACAGCCAGAAACCAGAAAATATCTCAGCTGAAAAAATCGCTAAACAAACCACTCAATCTCAAGCTGAACTAGCACGGGCCACGGCAGTGGAAAAAGAACTCAGAGCAAAGCTAGAAGCAAAGAACTAGAGATCGGTGAGGCAACGTATTTAGTTCCGTTGTACGAACGATTTGGCGCCGTTTTTTTCTTTCCCTTGCCATTGCTAGTGGCTGCGGTTTACTGGTGGAAGCTTTCACCAATAGCAGTTCGATTGTTCGAATTACCGTTCTTTCAATAACTATCACTTTACCAACAATTTGCTACGGATTAATCCCAGCAACGAATAGCAAGAATCAGAAGTGTCTGAATGAGATGCGATGCCATATAAACGTTCGGTACAATAAGGACGGATCAAAGGCGGTGGACACCCTCTACGAAAACGTCAAAATGATCTATCAGAAAAATACTAATTCCGCATCGCTACAAATTTACAAATCAAAGTAAAGACTGATCATGGCACGAATCGTAATCCCTTGTTTGCTCATACTCGCATTGGGTTATTTAGGATTACGTTTTCCCTTATACCGCATAACTGCAGGCCAGAACTTAGAAATGCGTAATGGTGTGCGATACGTTAAGGGTGACAAACAACCTTTTACTGGCATGGCGTTTTATTCATATAACGAAGGATCGAATTCCCAAGAAAGCCCCTACACACTAGGCAAGCTAAATGGGACGGAAGTTAATTACTACGAGAGCGGATCGATACATGGGGAAACCCCCTACGTGGACGGCAAAAAGCATGGTACGCAGATTTGGTACTTTGAGGATGGATCGAAGAAGGAAGAATTCGTCTACGACAACGGCAAACAGATATCCTAAAAAAATTCTAACCCGCATGTTCCGCTGGTAGTCAGTTGCAGCAGGTCACTAAACTGCATCTATGCAAGGTGATGGTGATTTACGTGCTGAGACAGTTTCAAAACTCAGAAAAAATCTCGACGCCATACCTGAGAGTATGACTGCCAACTAAAGGGGGCTCCTCCTACCCCATCTTCTTCAGCAACTCAGCCAGTAATTCTCTTTGATACTCAATCAATTTTTCCCCACCGCTTTCTGGATAACTGCGACGTATAGTCTTCACTCTTCCGTCCCACCGCCCCTCTTTAAGACACAATTCGTGTCACGTTGAGCCTCGCTGATATCAGATGTTGACTCAGTGAGTTTTGAAACTCGTAAGAATATTATCTTTGATAGTTTTGTTATCAGTTTTCAACTTGGTTGGAATTGTGCCTAATCCACCCCGTGATTTTGGCTGAAAAGGGGGTCAAAGCAGCGACAAGTTAAAACCACCACCGTCTATTTATAAGAGGCGTTTTGTTTAACGTTCAATCAGTCAGGCAAGAAGTTGAATGGGCGTTAGAACGCAAGCTATCAAGCAGTCAGAAAAACCAAATGACTCACGCCTTCCGCTGACTACTTTTCTGACTCATCATCTAACTTCATGACTACTTTTTTAGAGTCAAATGACTACTTTTCAGATCACCAGAAATGAAGAAAGCCCCTAAAAATGGGGCTTCATCGAAGAGGGTAATGGGCGATACAGGCCAAATCCAGTCTATAAAAATAGTAGTGGTATGAAGTGCGACTCTTTTTTATGTGATTGCTACTTTTGAGGCAGACATTTTCAAAGGCCAGAAACAGTGGCATGAAGCTCATATGGATGCTTCATCGATATGAGCGACTTTCTATGGTTTGTTAACTACGGTTTTCATAACGCGGTTCCCCAGAATATCCTCGCCGGTAAATTGGACATATATATTCTGAGCGGTCAACTCCGCTGTCAGTTTAACTTCCATCGTCCGGGCGTGAGGTTTCGTCAACGTAGCGATGCCAATCGGTTTGGCTCGGTGGTGATTGTCATAGACCTTTACGTTCACAGAGAACGGCGGTAAGGTTTTCGGGTCTTCAGTCCAGTCGACAACCAGCGTATCTTTGGCGGAGGATTTTACCGTTACACTCGTTAGGGCCAAGGGCGTATACTTCGGACTTTTAAGGGATCGCTTAATCCAAAGTGTCGAGGGATTTAATGCCGTGGCCTGGGTCTTCGCACCACCGGCGGTCATGAAATAATAAAGGCCAGTCGCATCACGATTGACACCTGCGTTCCAGTTTGTTTTATAGTTAAACGACCGTTTTCCTTTTTCCAAATCCCAGTAATTCACCGAGTAACGCCCCTGTCCAAAGGCATACCAGGATCCGTCGAGCCGACGTTTCCATCCATTGCGCAAGTTTATGGTACGAACATTTTTTCCGGTACTTAACCAGTCTTCGATAAAGGCATCGGTACCACCTTGGAAATAGGCTTTCGGGGAAGCGACATCCATCGTCACCATATGCGTCCAAATTTCTGTTTTACTCGATCGCACCCAAAACCCACAGTGCGTGTGACCTTTGACGTCCCAACTCCTTAACACGAGCGTGTACCAAGCATCGGTATCCCAGCCTAGTTCAAAGTTCCATGACTTCAAACCTGTACCCTCACCCCCAAATCCTTCTATTTTGGTCCCGGCACCATGGTAAACAGCGCGGATTGGCGCAGCATGATTCTTATTATCCCAAATGGAAAAGATATAATTATGTGCTTTGGGATGCGCCTGAATTCCCGCGTATCCCCCGCCCAGACCACTCCATCCCAACGTTTCGTAATACGTGTACATCGCTTCACCAGACTTGGGTACACGCACTTCCTGAATGAGTATGTCCCCATCAAAGTTATCATCAAATGAGAGATGCGACGAAGGGGCTGAGTTTTGAGCGGCCAAAGTACCGGTGATGAATAAACTAAAGACCAGCAGACTTGACGGAAGGAGAATTCTCATATTTATAACTCGAAGTGGAACTGAAAATTGTATTTAAGCACATCGTAACGCAAAATAATGTTACCTCACACGTAAGTACTGTTCTACGGATGAAAAGATTAAATGTCTTAAAGCTAAAAGAGCAATGCTCGACCTCCATCATGAAGATTACGAGCAGCAAGCCGTCGCATGAGCCTCAAATTCAATCGCTGTGGGTGGCGATACTTTGACGTTAAAGCAAAAAGTAGGGCTGCGACTCTTTTAATTTTGCGACTCTTTTTGCGACTTCACTTTTACTATCACGACTCTTCAAGGAGTCGCATTAAGTATCAGCAGGTTTTAAGAAGTGCATAAAACGCCGGGAAACACGGCATTAAGAGAAAGATGAATGGGCGATACAGGGTTCGAACCTGTGACCCCCAGCTTGTCGAGCTGGTGCTCTAACCAACTGAGCTAATCGCCCGGGTCAAGATGATTCATTCTGACCCCCAGTTCCTTTCCGTCAACCCGCTAATGAGATGAATCTTAAAAATGGTGTGGTACAATCGGTCGCGGTGGTGCCGTGATGGCCGCGGTACTGCCAAATTTGCCAGATTGGACTAAGCCTCGGTGAACCATTTTCTTGCCGCTTTGCAACGCTTTGAACTGCGGTCAACAGGAAAGTGGTTTCTTCTCTCAGCCATCATCGGCTTGGTTGCGGGCCTTGGCGCAATAGGCTTCCATGCCTTCGGGCAAGCCGTCCAATTCACGGCACTCCAGCAAATAGCGGGCTTCCACCCGCGTGAAGCAGCCGCCGAAGGTGCCCTCTTTGAAGAAGCTTCCGGCGAGGGAAATCAACAGGCTAACAATGCACATCAGCCAGAAGACCATAGTGGGTTTCAGCCATGGCTGCTGGTTCTTGTTATGGCTGGCGGCGGTCTTGCCTCTGGATTACTTGTCTATACATTCGCTCCCGAAGCTGAGGGCCACGGAACTGATGCGGCAATTGATGCGTTCCATAATAAACGTGGTGAAATTCGGGGACGTATTCCTATTATCAAGACTATCGCATCTGCCATTACTCTCGGTACCGGTGGGTCAGCCGGTCGCGAAGGACCAATAGCACAAATTGGTGCAGGTTTTGGTTCATACCTGGGAGGGATACTAAAACTCCCCGCACGTGATCGCCGTATTATGCTCGCTGCCGGTATGGGTGCGGGTGTTGGGGCAATCTTTCGAGCACCCCTGGCTGGTGCAGTGTTCGCCGGTGAAATTCTCTATCGCGATGCTGATATCGAAAGCGATGCCATTGTGCCAGCAGCAATTTCATCAGCAGTTGCCTATTCTGTTTTCTGCCTCTGGCTCCCACCCTCGCTTCGCTTTGTACCGCTGTTTGGTGCAAACATTCGATACGCAATTGATTCGCCATTGGAACTGTTGCCATACGGTGCCATGGCAATCGTTCTGGCACTTGCCGGTGTCCTTTACATTCAAACGTTCTATGGCATCCATCATCTCTTTAAAAAGCTTTCCATTCCACCCCACGTGAAACCACTGATTGGCGCCGCACTCGCAGGACTCGTTGGTGTGGGACTTTGGTTTGCCTTTGAGCAAAATCATGACGCTCTCGCTGTTCTTGGTAGTGGGTACGGTCTCCTGCAAAAATTGTTTACTGCTGGTGAAACAGTTGGGCCAATGCTCTTGATTACTGTTGCGCTTGTTAAAATTCTGACAACATCACTGACTATTTCATCAGGTGGGTCAGGTGGTGTCTTTGGCCCATCAATGGTCATTGGTGGTTGCCTCGGTGGAGCTGTAGGCATTGTCTTCCATTCCCTGTGGCCTGACCTTGTCAAACAGCCACAGGCTTTCGCCATTGTTGGTATGGCCGGTTTCTTTTCTGGGTGTGCTCGAGCGCCACTTTCAACAGTTTTAATGGTCAGTGAAATGACCGGTGGGTACAGTTTGCTACTGCCAACACTTTGGGTTTCAACGCTAACCTTTCTGCTGGGACGCCGTTGGACGCTCTATATCAAGCAAGTGCCAACACGACTTGACTCACCAGCGCATCGTGGTGATTTCTTTGTTGATGTACTCGAAGGCATCAAAGTAGACAACGTATTTAAACGGGCTCCAGTTCTGAAGTTGATCCACGAGGGAACGACTCTGGATGACATTGTTCATGCATTGGCAGAATCAGTTCAGCGATATTTTCCTGTCGTCGATGCGAAAGGGAAACTCGTCGGTATTTTCTCAGAAGAAGATGTGCGAGGCTATCTGTACGACGACACAATCTGGCAGATTGCCAACGCTCGAGATGTAATGAACGGGAATGTCGTGACGGTTACACCGGATGACGATCTCAACACAGCTCTGGGCAAGTTTACGGCTACTAACGTCGATGAACTTCCTGTGGTTTCCGCTGAGGACCGGCAGCACCTGATTGGTGTTATTACCCGAAAAGATGTAATTACAGCCTATAACCTGAGGCGTCTTGAGCACGAAAAAATGCGTCGAGCGGCTGAGGTGTATCAGGAACCAACAGAACAGGCATAAGCCCGGCTTGTCCAAAGGACCGAAGGCACGTTACTGTGCCATAGTTGCATAGTGTTTTTACTTTCTTCTTGTATTTGAAAGACAAGGACGTTCCCATTCATGCCGACCATTCATCTTATCGATCCCAAGAAATCTTCCGCTTCACCTGAAACCCAGTCATTTCCTGCGGGCTCTCGCCTTGCAGACGTCGTCGCAACTTTTGTGACAGAGAAGACGAAGAAGAAGAAAAGACCGATTGCTGCAGTCCTTGATGGAAAAGTTGTTGGACTCGATAGTCTTCTGCCAGAAGAGGAGCCAACGGTTGAATTTCTATTGCCGGGTGACCCTCGTGCCCTTCCAGTCATGCGACACTCTGCTGCACATATCATGGCACGAGCCGTCATGCGACTCTTTAAAGGGGTTGAACTGGCCTTCGGTCCAACGGTAGGTGAAGGGTTCTACTATGACATGCGGGCCGAAGAGCCCATTACAGAAGAAGATCTTCCAAAAATTGAAAAAGAAATGCGGAAGATTATTGCAGAAGATGAAGCGTTCGAACGGGTTGAAGTTGATCGTGAGAAGGCAATCGAAATCGTTCGTGATCTCGATCAACCACTGAAGGTAGAGCATATTGAAACCGGTTTGGCGGAACACCCCTCGCTTTCATTCTATCGACAAGGTGAATTTGTTGATCTCTGTCGCGGTCCGCATATCCCGAGCCCCGGGTGTATCGGCGGCTTTAAATTGACGAGCCTTGCCGGTGCCTACTGGAAGGGTGATGCAAACAACGCACAGCTTCAGCGTTTATATGGGACAGCCTGGTTCACACAGCAAGATCTCGACCGCCACCTCGAAGCATTAGAGGAAGCCCGCAAGCGAGATCATCGTGTGCTCGGAAAGCAGTTGGACCTCTTTACGATTAGTCCTCTGGTTGGTTCCGGACTAGTCCTCTGGATGCCCAAAGGTGCTCGATTGCGAAGTGTGCTTGAGGGATTTGTTCGGGAGGAACTCACCGCTCGCGGGTATGAGCCGGTCTACACGCCACACATTGGAAAAGTTGATCTCTACAAGATTTCAGGCCACTTTCCGTACTATGCCGACAGCCAGTTTAAGCCGATTGTGATGCATGAAGATGAACAGTATCTGCTCAAGCCAATGAACTGTCCGCACCATACGATGATTTATAAAGCTCGCCCGCGAAGCTATCGTGAATTGCCTTTACGACTTGCTGAGTTTGGCACGGTCTATCGATATGAGCAGTCTGGTGAACTTGGTGGAATGACACGGGTCCGTGGCTTTACCCAAGACGATGCCCACATTTTCTGTACACCAGACCAGGTCGAACATGAGGTGGCAGGCTGTATTGACTTCACGCTGAAGGTGCTTGAAAGCCTCGCCTTCGATTCGTATCGCGTTCGTCTAGGATTTCGTGATAAATCAAGTGACAAGTATGTTGGTGACCCAGAGCGGTGGGATGAAGCAGAAGCAGCAATTGAAAAAGTTGCCCGCGAAATGAATCTTCCTGGCTGTGAACCAGAACCGGGCGAGGCAGCGTTTTATGGTCCCAAGATCGACTTTGTTATCAATGATTCGCTCGGTCGGGAATGGCAACTTGGCACCGTGCAGTTGGACTACAACTTGCCGAGTGCCGAACGTTTTGATCTTGAGTACATTGGCTCAGATAGTGGTCGACATAAACCCGTCATGATCCATCGCGCACCTTTGGGCAGTATGGAACGATTCATTGGCGTGCTTATCGAACACTTTGCCGGTGCGTTTCCGCTGTGGCTTGCGCCTGAGCAAGTCCGGATTCTGCCAGTAAGTGAAAAAAGTGAAGCATACGCCAGAAAAGTTGAAGCGGCTTTTGCGGCAGCTGGCTTGCGAGTGAGTGTTGATTTGGACGCTGAAAAACTTGGTGCCAAAATCCGAAAGGCACAGCTTGAACTGATCCCTGCGATGGTGGTGTGCGGTCCTCGAGATGAAGCCGCTGGTACAGTGAGCCTACGAGATCGGCTCGATGGTGACCTGGGTGCCATGAGCCTGGAGGCAGCGATCCAGCGCCTGAGTGATGAAAATGAACAACGTACTGTTCGGCATAAACCACAACCACTGGGCATGGGCGGGACAAAGCCTTCAGTTGCTGCCGAAGACTATTGACACCGAGCATGAAGGAAATACTGTCACGGTTTGTTCTGCTTGAGCACACGGGTCATCCAGATGATCCGACAGGGAAGCATTTTGATCTTCTGTTGGAGCAGCCAGATGCCTGCGAGACATGGCGGCTTGCTGATATTCCTCAAGTCGAGCAGCCGGCGGTGGTGGCCACACAACTGCCTGACCATCGGCTCATCTGGCTTGATCGATTGGAAGGAGAGGTTTCCGGAGGTCGCGGGTTTGCACGCCGAGTGGATAGTGGTTCGTATGTCTATCTGGATACGACTTTCGCGAAAGAGAAACGAGTTGTCAAACTGACGGGAGAAACTATTTCTGGAGTTTTGACAATCACTAAGAAAGAAGCAACTCTTTCTCGTTGAGAGATAAACAGATTCGCTAAACAAGCCAAGGCATCCGTAGGGGAAATCATTTCTAACAATCGCATAGATGTGTTTTGGTATCTACCAAGTGTCTGTCAGAAATTTGCAAATGGCGGTTACAGGGCTTGTCTTTCGACATTCAGTCCCTTTCCTTTCATTTTCTAAAAATACAGTTGATCTGCTCACCACCCAGCGACATACCAATTGAAACGTAGGGCAAGGTAGGTATAGCGGCGCATGTCGCAGGTAAATCTGCCATGAATAATAGGATACTGCTTCGTCTCCTATTGGGGTTTCCGAAGCGTCGTCAAAGGCATTGGGGAACCAATGCGCCTGCTCATCTTGGAACTGAGCAATTGGAACCACGTGCATTGCTCTCAGCAACATCAAGCATTGAGTTGCTTGTGATTGAGTCCAGCGATAGCTCCGATATGCCTGCCAGTATGGCAATGCTAATGCAGGAGACCGATTACAGTGTGTCGACTCTTTCGGAGGCAAGTGTGGCACCTATTCTCTGGGGTGAGGGATTGTCTGACCCCGGAGAGCCTTCTGCCTGGGATCGTACAGGTATGCCACTGGGTGAATTTCATTCACGGCTGAATTTTCTCAAACGGGACACCATCGACCCACTTCTTGCGCCCGGTAATCCGAACTTTTGGCATGCCCATGACTTTTTCGTGAACCCTTCGGTCAGTGAAAACTCAACACTAGCAAGTCTGATGCAAGCGGGTGAATCCGCTGCTGCACCGACAAATAACCTTTCGGTTTATTGGGTGCCAAGCCTGATGAACACAACGACCGGTGATTTTGTGACACCGCTGGACAGTTCCATTGCATATTACGCAGTCCAGAAGCCTCTGGAACCAAGCAAGATCGTCGACATGCCTGCAGGGCTTTCGATCATCGCGGGATCAGCCATGCCAAGTGAACGTCAGCCTACGGCGGTCATGTTCTGGAATTACATTGGAACAACAACGCAATATGACCATATACCGCAAGGAGACGAGTGGCAGGATTTACCGCTGCAGGCTGTCATCATGTTTCCTCAGTTCTGGGACGGAAAAAGTCTTGCAGGAACCAATTTCAAAGACCATATGGCTTATGATCGAGGCGGTGACGGTGGTCCAAGTAGTCACCCATACCTTCTACCAGAACTGCAACTCCAGATTCATTATGGTCATGTACCAGAGGATGGTTCATTCGTCCTTTCGTCTGACTCCATGACAGCAGATCAACCCGACTATGCACCAGGGTGGAGTATGCATGCCGATTTTATTCATACGCCCTGGCCGGAACGAGATGTCGAAGGAAATCTCTACGATGGATTTGCCCGACGAGTCAATGATAATCTTCGCTGGCCAACAGTAGCTGGAACGGATGGGAATGCAGCCAGACCAAATCCAATGGGCGTACAGCAACCATTTACACCAGCACCGATTATTCTCAATCCAACACTTCCTGGAGCACCACCTGAGAATCCAATTGATCAGTTACCAGACGGTATTCCAGTTATGGGGCCCCTATCTCCGATTTATCGACCACCTAACACTCCTCTTCCACAACGCCCTCGACCAGAACCCATTCTCCCTCTTCCATCGAGTGATGGTCCGGACCTCCTTCTTGCCTGGCCAACTCCGGATGTGGTAATGCGCACAGGAGTTGCCAATGGAATTCATGGCACAGTGAGTGATGCTGAAGGACTGTCAACCCTGAAGATTTCAATCCAGCATGAAAGTGGTGCCTACTGGCGTCCTGATGGGAGTTTTGGTGGCCAACAATGGCATGACGGCAACGTCGTTGCAGCAGACGGTCACTGGCGATTGATGTTCTCTCCTGCTGCTGCTGGTGAATACATTCTCACGATCGTTGCAACAAATACGGCAGGAAACAGAAGTGTAGCAACAACGTCATTTGAAGTGACTGGTGAACCATTCGTCGCACCACCGATGACGCCCCCTGTGAATGAAGACCCTCAACCTCAGCCGAGTGATCCACCACTCAATCCAGAACCAAGTCCAAATCCTGAGCCAGAACCCGAGCCTCTC
>WLWG01001032.1_pt1 | contig 26721 bp, 51 predicted proteins | sample 6712871 | NCBI WGS metagenome assembly WLWG01 (sample SAMN12718693, study PRJNA515312) | sponge metagenome | isolation source: marine sponge | host: Mycale hentscheli | place: New Zealand: South Island, Marlborough, Capsize Point | collected 2003-05-01
AGTGTATAGTGTTAATAGCTCTTATAGTGTGTTCTATAGCGTATATAGTGTATTATTAATTAATTCGGCTAACACCCTAGTCTACAGTGCGTATAGTGAGTTACTCAAGTGTTCTTATAGTGTGTATATAGTTAACATAGTTAGATATAGTGTACTACTCAACTCTTTATATAGTGTGTATAGTGACTTATTCAAGTTATCGTATAGTATATATAATGTATTCGAACTAGTGAGCGGAATCAACTTAGATATTAATAGATATATGCACTTGTCACGCGGACGGAGTTAGAGTTATTGGATTTTATTATACAGTAGGAGATTACTATAGGGCTAATCAAAAATTTTCGGACGGAAGGTAGTGCCTCCAGTTCGGCTTTGAATTAACTCAATAATACTTTGAATTAAATTAATTACTGGGTAAATAGTGCATATAGTATATGAGGTGGATAACATGCAGGATGCTGAAGCGTTCTTAAAAAATGCAAATTGGGGTGACCAATCAGAAACATTAAGTGGTAGCGGTAGTACTATGGCTAACACAGTTAATGTGCGTAATAGATTACCCGAATTAATAACGGAATATTCAATTAATTCAATGTTTGATGCTCCTTGTGGAGATGGTAATTGGATGAGCAAGACTGAATTAAGTTGTTCTTATGTGGGAGGAGACTTTGTGGACAAGTTTGTGTCTAGTGCTAAGAATAAAGGATTAAATGCATATCATTTCGATATCAGATATAATCCTCTTCCGCCAGTTGACTTATGGTTTTGTAGAGCATGTTGGTATCATTTACCTTTTGCACACATACAATTGTGTGTGGATAACTTTCATAAGAGTTCAATTAAATACTTATTAACCACAAGTCATGTAGAAAATGGAGAAATGCGAGACATAGAACCAGGTGCGTTTAGGCGATTACAACTAGATCAACACAATTACTTTGGATTAGGTGAGCCCATAGATCGTTTTGTGGATGTAGAACACGGGCCTAAATACGGCAATATGACAGAAGAAATGTTGCTGTTTGTGAATCCAAATGTCAAATAAATTTTATTCAAATGGCGTAGATCATTTACACTTAGAACCCACAGCAGAATGTGCCGCAAGTTGCCCACAGTGTGAGCGTAATTGGTGGGGTAGTTCGATTACTCCTAATCAAATGATAACTGGAGAGTTTGAAACAGGTTGGATTAAACGGTTTAAGAACTATAACTTTGCCAAAGCCACAATTAATGGTAATTATGGAGATATATGTTCGCATTCGGATCCTCTAGCCTTATTAAATTCAATTAAATCGGAATGGCCTAGGATTAGTTTACAAATTAATACACATGGTTCAGGATTAACTGAGGAAGATTGGAAACAAATAGGTTTATTAGGTTGGATAGGCAAAGGTTGTTTGCCTGTGCATGTACACTTTGCCATAGATGGAACTGACTCTGAGACTCATGCAAAGTATAGACGAGGCACTGATTTAGATAATATATTTGCTAATGTGGGTGCATTCATAGAAGGTGGTGGTATTGCCACATGGGTATTCACAGAATTCGAACACAATAAACATCAATTAGAAGAAGCACGTTATTTAAGTGAAACAATGGGCTTTGATCAATTCGTTGTTAGGCCCAGTATGCGACACATAATGAACATGCCTAGCCCTGTGTTAAACGATAATGCAGATGTAATTGATTGGATAGGACCTCCCAGAGATTCAAATCCAGACTTTGAAAAGAGTGAAAAAGGTATTAGACGAGCAATGAAAATGGCTCATGCCAAGGGTGAGTTCAGTGTTAGTAGAACAGATGTAGAAGTAAAGTTTGCCACAGCAGTTAATTGTTGGGCTAAAATTAATAATTCAATTTATGTAGATGCTCGTGGTTATCTTTATCCTTGTGGATGGTTAGGCAAGCCTCAAGTATGGGAAAATACCTGCGTGAGTCTTAAAACAGGTTATTCATTTAATAATACAGCAGATAATAATCCAATTAATATACTAGAGCATGAGTTTTGGAATAAATTAAATGCCACAACCACAGACAATAGTTTGTCACCCTGCCAGCGAGCCTGTGGAAAGAACTCTAAATACGCAAAAATGCAGGCACAATCATCATCGGAGAACTTCAAAAATGAAGACGCTGTGGACGTTCGGGTGTAGTCACACTCTAGGACACGGTTTACCTGACTGTATAGACAGCAATGGTGACCCAATACCTAGCCCATCAAGTTATGCTTGGCCAGTACATTTAAGTAAATTATTGAATATTCCTGTAATTAATAATTCACATGCAGGCATTGGACCTAAAGCAGTGTGGAATAATATAATTAATTCAGATATTCAGCCAGATGATATTATAGTAATTATGTGGCCTTGTTGGGAAAGCAGAATAGATTTATTACTTGAACCACTTGCTAAATCAAATCATGCGTTACAAATACAAGCAGTTCGTGCCTGGAATGAAGAAGATGGGGATTATTTTGATAATTATTATCATAAATTCGATCGCTGGATTGAATTTCATTTGCTGGCTAGACATATACAAGATAATTATTCCAAAAATAATAAATTAATTCAAACAAGTTATGATGTTTACAAACCTTATAACATCAGCAGTGAACATAATATCCATGGAGCCAAATTAAATCCTATTTTGCGTTTTGATCACACTGACATTGCATTTGGTATGCACAAATATTGTGCAATGCCATTAGCACTTGACAATCAACATCTAGGTGAAGAAGCACACAAAGCCTTTGCACAAGACCTTTACACAGAAGTATTTGCGTAAGTCATTGATCGTTAAGCAGTATATTCGCTTGACTTTGTCTTATTTTACTGTATAATATACACATATTCGCAAACAAAGAGCATAAATTATGTCAACAGAATTACGCAATGTACCCACAACAGATATCAGTCAAACTCGTTTCTTTGGTGGACAAGACCGTGGCGTTTGTATTCAAATCACTCAGCGTAAACAAGAAGTAGTCACTGAGTTTGCTGACCGAATGTTTAATAAGATTCAGCTCACTCGTAGTGAAGCTCAACTGTTGGCACAAGAGCTGTTGATGTTTGCTAATAAGCAGGAAATTGAGGAAGTTGCATGATTGAGATACTACAAGAAGTAACCGATTGGGGCAAGTACAAAGTAAACAACGGCATTTATCATATAAATGGTGCTGGTAGTTTAGTTGCGTATCAACCTAATGCAGATGCTGAATTGCAAGTTCTCAAATCACCTAGCAAACAGTTCTCAAAAAGTAGACGCAAGTTCACAAAGATTGGTGAGCGTGAAGAAGAATTAGCACCTGGTGTTAAAACAGTACAAGGTAGCAATGGCAAAGTGTACACTATCGATGATGGTAAGTGTTCGTGTCCTGGCTATACTTTTCGTGGTAAATGTAAACATGTGGAGGCAGCATAATGACCAAAGAGCAATTAGTATTTCTATTTAATAACTTGCACCCAGAAGACAAGAGCGGTGGCATTGAAGCCGTGGTGCATGATGTGAATGGTGGTACCTTTGTTACTGACAGCATTAGGCTAGACATGGATGGTGGTAGACTTATCATTTCACAAATTAATAGTCCTACTTATGAAAGCAATAAAATTAATTGGGAACAAGAATTAACCTTTGTGGAGAAATAATGTACGATAAACCAGAAAACAAACAACTATCAAGAAGGGAAAGAGTTTTACTTGACCCTCTTGCCGCAAGTGAAAAAAGCCGTAAGAAAAACAAACTTCAAGACAAGGAAGGTTCTTTCTATGGCTACAATGAAAAAGCGGATAACTACTATCCAGAGTTAGACTACTAATGTTTACTAAGTTTAAACATTGGGCTGATGTATGTAAATTACATTGGAAAGAAATCGTTACACTATCTATTGCATTGCACTGGATGGTGGATTTATTAATTATTGTACCTATATCAATAGCAATAGGCTATTTGTTTGGCGTACACACAGGACACGGACATTAATATGTTAGAATTTATTGGTTTATGTGCATTATTATTAATCGCATACAAAGTATTACCAGACCTAATTGGGTTCATAGTTAAAGTTATTTTAGGATTTATTATTATTGTTATAGTAATAAACCTTTTTGTTGCTATAGGGCAACCATTTGTTTTTATATAGGAGATCTTTATGACCATAATAAACGATTTAATTTCGTCTTTAATCAATTGGATGCACACAAAAGTTGATGCAATTAATAACGACTGGGGTCGCAGAGCTGTAGGACTGTTAGTATTCCTACTAATGCTGTTTGTTGGCTTAGTTGGCTGTTTAATTGAATTAATTGGTCTGTGTATTATTTCAATATCTAAAACGGTATGGGAGTATTTGTCTAATTCCAAAGACGATGCTATTGCATTTATTGAACGCTACATTGATTTATGGTAAACAAATGAAAATAGCATTAACAGGACACACCAGAGGTATTGGTGCTGAGATACTCAAACTGTTAGTAGGTGAAGGACACGAAGTTATAGGGTTCAGTAGGACTAATGGCTACAATGTAATGAGACCTAAGAACATTGTTAAGGATGCACTTGACTGTGATGTGTTAATTAATAACGCCTGGCAACCAGATGCACAGCCTAGGTTGTTGTATTTGATGTACGAAGCATGGGCAAACCAACCTAAGCATATTATCAACCTTAGTTCAACAGCAGGAGACTATCCAGACTTCTTTGGTATGTATGGGTTCAACAGTTGGGTACCTTATGTAAGCGACAAGCAAAGGCTAGACGAGGCAAGTTATAACCTAAGTAGGCTTTGGAAGCCGGGTATGTGTAAAGTAACCAACATCAGACCACACTGGGTACGAAGTGATGCCATTGAACAGTTTATGGCTATGCTCAAGAAAGCAGACATTCCGTTGATGGAACCAATTGATGTAGCAGAGCAGGTTGTTCTTGCTATCAACTACCCAGAGCACCTACAATTGCGTAGATTAGATGTAGATGCTGGTAGCCATGTAGGCTAAGTCACTGATTCTTATACACATTTACACCCTTCTTTTGGTTGACTTTGCGGCCTTTTGACCGTATAATATATACATAAGTTAACAAAAAAGGTAGGAATTTTATGTCAAAACTAGTAATCCAAACACAATACTGCGAAAACTATTCGTTTGATAACGATGGCTTTCCGGTTGAGGGTCATTTAGCTCATTGGAAGTTCAAGGGAGGCTCTACTTATGTAGTAGAGAATCTTACTTCTGGTATGATCAACAAGATCGGCCAGAATGGTATTCCTGAGCTAACCAAGCTCTTGGAGTACAAGAATGTTGCTTCTGAGGAGTACATTCTAGACTGGAGCATCGAAGAAAGTGATGCTGTAGTTTGTGAAGAGTGGGAAACTCCGGTTGTACTTGCGTTTGATCGTGAGCAACAAGAGTGGACTGCTACTAAGGTAACCAGCAACGAGGAAATGGGTTACATGCGTTCTGAGATCAAGATGAAGACTGAGAAGTGGGTCATGCTCGAAGAGCAAGAGCGTACTGATTATACATCTGCGTTCTTGATGGAGGATGGACAGATCCTTTCTTACTCAGAGCTTGAAGCATTCTTCCAGGAGGCAGCGTAATGATTAAGCAAAGAAATACAACTGTTCTTGCTACTGACTATCAGAGCACAGAGCAACTCAAGAAGTTCCTTGTACATTGTACAGGTGCTAAGTTAACTCCGGTCGCTAGAACAGACAATGCATTTTGGATCACTGGTGACAGCAGAGGAGAATACTACGAGCAGAAGTACTACAAGGTAGTGTTTGGTCATGTAACTGAAGAGTACAGACATGGTAAGCAGACTAGGTCAGGTTACGGGTTTGATATTCAATCGTCAGGTGACTACATGGGTTGGTCATTGATGGGAGAGTATCGTAAGATGATTAGTGAAGTAATGGCAGACTACAAAGCAAAGAAGGAAGAGTCCGCATGAGGAAAGGTAAAAAGTTTGCAGTAATTAGTTCGTACAAGAAATTGTGCGTACCTGTTGAGTTTCTGCCTAAGTTGTTGGACCAATGCTTTATGGTTGAAACTGAATACACAGGCGAGGGCGATACAATTAAAAGTGTTGAGCCAATTGACAAGTGTGAATTCTTTAGTGGAGACGATCTAGATATGGCAGAAGCCTTCGATAAGATCTCAAAATAATGGCTACCGTATACTTTCGGCTAGGGAATACTAGACAAGCCAGTAAATCTGGCGAATCGTCGGTTCCTGCTGGTAACTATTATATAGAGAACATGCCTGGAATGAATACTTCCGCAAATGTTTGTGCGGTGATAGATGAACCACTAGGTACATCAGTTGCAGATAGAATAGAAAAGATGTGGATGCAGTATGACGGTGGTACTAGAACTGTTGTTAACATGCACACAGGCAAAGAGTTAGAAACAAACGACGAGCTGTCTGATTTTGCTCAAGCAAAACTTACAAGCGAAGCATATAAAAAACCCGAGTTGGACTTCCCTTTTGGAAGTGCTAGATTTTTAAGACACGGACACTAAATGAACGGACTAGAATTTTTTCATAACTTATGGAGAACTAAAGTGGACAATACACCTGAGAATGCAGAACCTACGACCACTGAACCTCTACTGTTAGCAGATAGAATCAACGACGATATTGTTCTAACTACACCCAAAGGCAAAAGCATTACGGTTGGTGAGATTAGAAACAGCAACAGAATCTCTAAGAGCTCAACACCAAAGCATGATTTAAGTTGGTATATCAAATGGACAGCAAGTGCATTTATACTAGCATCAATGACTATGCGTGGCAAAGAAGCATTAGTAGACTACGATATTACACTGAGCCTCATCGGAGTTACTGGTTGGTTCATTGTAGGATTTTTATGGAATGACAGAGCACTGATACTGCTCAACGGTGCTGGAATACTATTTTTTGTCAGCACAATACTAACTAAGATGTTTGGCTAGATGTCTAAAAAAGAAAGAATACCTTTAAAGGGTGGCGAGGAATTCGATGCCCTAACTAAGGCTCGTAAATATTATGTTTACTTGACTAACTCTAGAGTTGTTAAGTCGATTAAAAGAAAGTACAACAAACGTTTTAGAAAAAAAGGTAAAGAGGATATAAGAAACGATGTCTAGGATAGCAATCACAGGTATTGGAATGGCAGACTCACTTGGGTCTAATCCACATGAGTGTTGGGCTAACTTTATCAGTGATGAACCACACGAACCTGAGCCTTGTAGAGACCCTCATCCTGCACTAGCAGACATCAAATGCTTTTATGCAGACCATGAATGGGATAAGCCTACTGATGTTGTACTTCCTATACCGCCAGGAACTTATGCTGGATTGTACAAAGCAAACAAGATGGCAATCCATACTACTCAACAAGCACTAAAAGATATACCACACTCTAATAATGTTGGTGTTATATATAGTAACCTAAGTGCTGAAGGTCCAACCAAACTAAAATATGCACAATGGTTGCAAGGACAAGGCAGACGGATTAAACCTAAACAGCAACTACAACATTTACAAAGTTTTGCTAGTGGACTAATTTCAAAACATTGGGACTTCAACGGTGCTAGTCTTACACAAGGTGCCGCCTGTGCAACCTCTCTTTACAATATAGATTATGCTATCAAGTTGTTAGAAGATGATGACTACGACTATTGTGTTGTTGGCGCCGCTGAAGAACCTACTGACAGTTGGTATCTCAGTTACTTTGCTAGTTTAGGAGCAATAGGTACTCACTCTGCACCATTTGATAAGAACCGTGATGGCTTCATAATGGGAGAAGGCAGTGCTACTATTATTATTGAAACAGAAGAAAAAGCAATAAAAAGAGGTGCAAAGATATATGGTTGGTTACATTATGTTGGCAAAAGCAATGACGGAGCCGCAAGTAACCAAACAAGTCCGGACCCAGAAGGCACTGGCATCAAATTAGCAATGCAAAGAGCTATGAGAAATACAGTGTTTGATAAAAATCAATTAGCATTCGTTTCAGCACATGCCACAAGTACACCTGCAGGAGATGATGCAGAGTATTATGCCGCACAAGAATTGTTTCCAGAAGTTCCGGTTGTTAGTTTTAAAAGCAAACTAGGACACACAATGGGTTCGTGTGGCGTACTAGAAGTATGCTATACTTTACTTGCACTACAGAATAGCATAATTCCTGCAAATTATAATATCAAAGAGTGCTACCACTATCATGTACCAACTGAAGCACACCCTACTAATAGAAACTTCGCATTAAAAAACAGTCTTGCATTTGGAGGTAAGAATGCAAGTGTATTAATTGAGAGAGGACCAGACCAATGGAGTTAGAGAATCGTAAACCGTATTTCTTTACAGAACAAGGAATAGAAGAAATTGAATCTATGCGTGATGCAACCTATATGGGATATTGGTGCGGTAAGACCAAATCCGGTAGTTGGGCAGAGAGACCTTTAGATGTGTTCTATGTTTCAGAACCTGACACAGACAAAGGACATACTAATTACTTTGGGCTATTACTTGACCCACTGTCCGATCAAATAATGATTTGTGATGCTAGTAGTTGTTTCAATCAACCAATGACTGGTATCGTAGAAGACGGAGTCGTGTATGCTAGTAGGTACAGGCATGACTATGTGCAGACTCCAAGCGGTGGCTCTATCGATGGAGGTAGAGATTACACTAAGACAAGTGTGCCATGTAACCTAGTTAACATTACAGTTAGCGGAGACACATTTGAATTTTCTGAAATAGAGGACAAGGAAGATGGCAATACCGACAGACTCTTGGATAATTCATGATCCCTATCCAACAACAATAACTACAACTATAGCGACTGGTACAGACACTGTCACTATAACTGATCCACAACTTAATTTTAACTCTGACAAAACTCCTCAAGACCCTTTTGAAGAAGCAGAGCTAAAACTTGCTGGTGTATGTCCTGCATGTAGAAACGAAGACGGCGAACATGAATGGGATTGTAAGCACTATAATTACTCTACTTCAACAGTAAACACTATTGGTGGAGGTATTACATTTAATTCAAACTACAACTACCAAGACAACACTGAGATAAAGTTAGGACAAGCAACACTCGATGAAGCAAAGATAAAAAAGTTAGATAAGTTGTTAGATTTATTTGATGATGATGAGTTAGAACAATTAATTTTAGCCAAACAAACGAAAAAGGTTGACAAAGAATAATTTCAATGTATAATATACTCAACATCACGCTAATGTGATGCAATTAATGGAGAATGTAACAATGGCAACATCAAACGCTAACGTAACAAAAGAAAGCAAAGTGTTAGAAGCACTTCAATCAAGCAATAAAGGCTTAACAGCAGCTCAAATCGAAGCAAGATTCGGTGTAGGCAACGCTCGTTCAACAGTGTCAGCACTAAGAATGAAAGGTTTCGCAATCTATGCTAACCAAAACACAGACACAAAAGGAAGAACTAAAACGTTTTATCGTTTAGGTACTCCTTCACGTGCAGTTGTTGCAGCAGGTTATAGAGCACTTGCAGCTGGCCTAGTCTAAACCCCTTAGACAGCAGTACAGAAAAAGGGCCACTCGGCCCTTTTTTTACGACTTAAGGATAGAAAGGATTGTCTGTTATGTATGCAGGCCATTCGCTATCAGGCTTCTTCTGTTTTTCAACATGCGGAAACTGATATAGGTTTGCTATAACTTTTTTATTCTTAAGAGTTCTTTTAATAGCAAGTTTGAGTTGTGCTACTTCTTGGTACTTAGTCATGTCATCTCCTATGAGATGCGTTCCTTCGGCTTCATTGCCTACTTCCGTCTGTTTCCAGATGAACGTAACAATGCGTTCCTTCGTCACAATTGACTACTTCCGCCCTTAGATTAGGGTGAACGTACATATATTTAGCATATTGCACTGTAAGTCATTGAAAAATAAGCCAGTTTTCTGGTTGACTTTGCTGAAAATGACTGTATAATATATGTATAAACACAAAAAAGGTAGGAGTTTTTATGTATATAATAGTAGATAAATCGGATATGAGTATCCACAGGGAACCAAACAAAAGGTCTTATGCAAATACACAGTACAAAAGTGCTGGTGCGGCTAAGGCTGGAATCACAAGAACTATCAAGTTCTATAATAAGGCTAAGGCACAGGTTGCTGAAGTTGTTGCTGAAGGTAAGAAAGAGTATTATGCTCCGATGTACAATGCGTTCAGAGATGCAACTGATGTTGATCTAGGTAGAACTCATTGTGCTGACCTCGACAACTATGCAGTAATGGGTGTCGAAGAGTACAACATCGTTGAACCTCAAATTACCAAGACTGGCATTTGCCCAGGTACTGGTGAAGAGATCACTGTAACTTATTCAATCAACCAACCTCACTATTTGAATCCACTTAGTGAATCTTACTGGAGTGCATAAATGTTAAGCAACTTTAAAATCATCGATGTCAATGAAAGAGAGTCATCAGGGACCTCATACGCAGGTCACATCACCGAGGACTATTCAACACTTGTAGAAGTGTTTGGTAGACCAACTTACGAACAACCAAGCGGAGACAACAAGGTCCACACTGAGTGGAGCCTAGAGTTTACCGTGCAAGAAGATGGCGAAGAAGACTTCGAGTATGTAATTGCTACCATCTACGATTGGAAGGAACCAAATGCCGATGTTGCTAGGACAACACCTAAGTATAGATGGCATGTTGGTGGTCACAACAAGTTTGATGCATTAGAATGCATCAGCCAAAGGATCCTGGACTTTTATAAGAACTAGGACCAGCGTGTAGATGTTCACATTTTTCTGTATTGCACGGGGGTTTGGAGTGAACCAAAACAACAAAACCAACTCGAGCGGCTGTAACTCAGCTGGATAGAGTACCTGGCTACGAACCAGGAAGTCAGGAGTTCGAATCTCTTCAGCCGCGCCAAGTTTAATAAAGGAGTAGAATATGGAAATAGAATATAGACCAGGTCATTACTACCCAAAGGGTACTTTTGACAAAGTTAAAGTCGAAGACGAGATTGTTATCGACACACCCAGCGAAGAAGATAGTAAATGTATTTGTGGCTTAGAGCTTGATAACTCTAATCCTGATTGCTATTCACACATGACACAGGGTTACTAAAAGGTTGACACAACCACCGTTTCCCTGTATAATATATGTATAAGCAAAATTAGGTAGGAGTAATAATGCAGAACTTAAACACAATAAATCAAAACCCAAACAAGATAGTTTCAGTACCTGGACTAGCGATCGGTTCGCTTACTTGTTATTACAACGACGAAAACAAGAAGGGTGTTAACATCCAACTTACTTCGTTAGAAGAAATGTGGTATACACACGAAGAGAATGTTGACCACCCAGTAGGTTCAGAATACCCAGTAAGTATTAATGTTCCTCACATGAAAGTGATGAGAGACAGAGTTATGGCTAGTGTTCTTTCTAGAACTGGTATTGACATTACTCAATTCGATGGTGTCATTCATGCAACAACGATGCCTGCTAAAGATAGCGACGGTAATCCTGTGTATGATGATCACAGATATATGCTGAGGAATGTATAATGAATCCTTGCAATATCATCCAAGCACTAGAGGCTGACAGTAGCACTCTAGCAAAGCAACAAATCCTCAAAGACAACATTGACAATGCAGAGTTTATTGAAGGCTCTACAATGTGTCTTGATCCTCTTGTAACATTCGGCGTCAAGCAAGTGCCTACAACAGACACTATGGGACCTGGAGTTGGATGGGATTTATTCAAGTCATTAACAGACAAACTAATTGCCAGAGAATTAACTGGACATGCGGCCAGAGATGCTATTCAATCATTAGCAGACCACAGCACTATCGACCAATGGAACGATTGGTATCGTAGGATTCTTATCAAAGACTTACGATGTGGTACTGGTGCTAAACTGTTTAACAAAGTACAAAAGGATACTATTCCTTTGTTCGGCTGTATGTTAGCACATGATGGTGCTAAACATCCTAAGAAGATTGTAGGCGAATGCTTTATTGAATACAAGTATGATGGCGTAAGAGTTATTGCTATTGTTAAAAATGGTGATGCTACATTGTATTCACGAAATGGTAAGTTGCTAGAAAACTTCCCACACATCAACGAAGCACTAAGCAGATCAGAGTTTGAAGGCTTAGTATTTGATGGCGAGGTAATGAGCGAAGACTTCCAAACACTTATGAAACAAGTGCATAGGAAAGAAGGTGCTCAGACTGAGGACAGTTACCTAGCAGTATTTGACATGCTCACACTAGAAGAGTTTAATGCAGGTGGAACAGAGCACGGTGCTATGTTTAGGCGTCAACGTATACTTGACCTAAGTGGATTATTTAACTACAGAATTCAATTAGTTGATGCAACTGTAATAGACTTAGACACAGACGAAGGGCAGTCACAGTTTAAAGCAATGAACAAACTTGCGTTAGACGAAGGCTACGAAGGCTTAATGATAAAGCCTATCAATGATCCTTACAAATGTAAGCGTTCACATGCTTGGTTAAAGATTAAGCCGTTCATTGAAGTAACACTTGCAGTAGTTGGTGTTGAAGAAGGCACTGGTAAGAACGAAGGCATGTTAGGTGCTCTTGTAGTAGAGGGCGAAGACGATGGTAAGTTCTTCCAACTTAATGTTGGTAGTGGATTAACTGATGACATGCGTAAAGATGTATGGGCAGTTAAGGATGCTGTAATCGGACAGTTAGTTGAGATTAGAGCAGACGCTGTTACTATCAGCCAAGATAATAATGCATTTAGTTTAAGGTTCCCAAGGTTTAAGACCTTTAGAGGCTTTGAACTAGGAGAGAAACTGTAATGTCAAGTTATTATAAACCAATTGATATCCTTTGTGAAGACAATGGAAGAGTTGTTCAAGGCGAAGTTAAGACTTATGCTATGGGACAATACATGACAGTTGACATGGGCGGTATGGACCTCAACATGCAATGGGATAGCAAACTGCAAGAGTTTAGAACATCAAGGAGTGGGCTAGACTTTGTTGCACAAACACCAATATCGTACTAATGACAAGCAAACAGAAAAAGCAAATAAGCAACTTCGTACAAGGCACATTTAAAGTTTTAGGTTGTTCCTTTTTGTTTTTAGGTATGACAATGGCATTAGGTATAAGCATTAATCCTCACATGGAATTGTATGCTTACATGTTATTGTTTGTAGGTACAGTACTAATAATGGTACACAGTTTTAGAAGCAATGATCATATGTTCTTGTTAGTATCAAGTGCAGGGTTTGTGCTAGTTGGTAACTCTTTCTTAGACACAGAAACAGCAATCATGATAGCGAACAACTATGGTATTGCATTAACAGAAGAACAAGGATGGTTTGCCAAGTATGGTAAAGTATTCGTAGAAGTAATTAAGGCATTAGTATAACTAGTCGAGGCGATAGTATGTATTTTGGAAATAAAGAATATTTGGTTTCAACAGAACCAACTCAAGGTAACGGTAAGCAAAGAATTTATCAATTCCCAAATGGGTTTGGTGCAAGTGTTGTCAGCCACGAATATAGTTATGGTGGTAAGAAAGGACTTTGGGAACTTGCAGTTCTAGATGCAGATGGTGTCTTATGTTATGACACAGACATCACTGATGATGTTATTGGACATCTAAATGATCCACAAGTTGATGAAGTGTTAGGACGAATTTACAGATTGACAGAGGACGGAGTATCCAGGTAATACCTGTAGAGACCACCAACCGTACAACTACTTAAAGATTTAGTATGCGTTTGTTGTCTTGTGATGTGATGAACTTAGCAATGACATCTGCTTTTTCATTTTTTATTACACCGATGATATTATTAGTGAGATCAATCTCACCTTTGATCATACTCATCTTTCGTAATAAATCCTGTAAGCACATTTCATAATACTGAAGTTCTTCCAATTTAGCCTGTCGATCCTCCATGAGGTCGACTAACATGATTAACTTAGAACTTTCATTACTCATAAAAATATTTATCTTTTTTTGTTTTGATCAAAAAGAGCCACAAAAGTTAACTGATGTGTTAACGATTGGTAAATACAGGTGGAAGAAAGAATTGCTAACCATCTTCCGCAACAAGCAAGTTTTGGCGTTGGTGAAAGACCGACCACGTTCGCCTCTTTAGAGGGAACTTAAAAAGTTAGGGAACTTTTTATACTGCTTGAGCTGTGCCTGTAAAGGGCAGTGAATGAGGTTGCTATAACTTATAGAACCAGGAGAAAGAAATGACTACTCTAACTAAGGTAGGTCACAATATACAAAACGCAATGAGCGAATTCAAAGACAAGTGGTGTCCAGATGGACAGACATGTGCTGACTTGGCAACATTAGGTGGACTTGCGTTCACCATATGGTTTATGTATATTGCAATGTTACCAATATTGTAACAACACCGTCCGCGTACTTAATCTAGTACACTAATAAAACAGATTGCACAGCCGGCTTTCATTAGCCGGTTTGTGTCAGTGCAATAAATATTAATACAAGAAAGAATGCCATAATTTAATTCTTTCCTTGACATCTAAAGAACAAGGCTGTATAATCATATCATGAGCGAAAGTAAACTGCAACAATATATAGACATCATCGATCAGTTAGAGTCTGATGAAGTGTATGACTATGTGCTAGAACTTGGCCAACAAGAAGAAGGCATGTACACAGATCGCTTAGAAGAACATTATGTTCACGGATGCCAAAGCCCAGTTTGGGTAACAGGTACTGATGAACCAACTGGATGGGAGTGGTCAATTGACAGTGACTCCTTTATGGTTAGAGGTGTTGGTCATATTATTTGTGAATGTATGAGTGGAATGACTACTGACGAGATAGATGAAGTTACATTTTATGACTTTAAAAATCTGTCTGTGTATTTTAGCACTCAGCGTAAACAAGGAATGCAGTCTATTATTAACAAAATTAAATCAATAAGCAAAGGAAACTAAAATGAATTTTGTACCATATGTAATCGAGAAGACATCAGGCGGCGAACGCAGTTATGATATTTACAGTAGACTTCTCAAAGAACGAATTATCTTTTTAAATGGAGAAGTTAGCGATCCAGTATCAAATAGCATTTGTGCCCAGTTTCTTTTCTTAGAAGCAGACGACCCAGACGCTGATATCAGTTTCTACATCAATAGCCCGGGTGGTGCAGTAACAGCAGGTATGGCAATGTACGACACAATGCAATACATCAACCCAGAAGTAAACACAATTGTTATGGGCCAAGCGGCTAGTATGGGTTCGTTCCTTGCTAACGCAGGTGCAAAAGGTAAGCGTTTTATGTTACCAGGTGCAAGGCACATGATTCATCAGCCACTAGGCGGTGCTCAAGGACAAGCAAGTGATATTGAAATCCGTGCTAAAGAAATTGTGCGTATCAAACGTGAGCTCACAGAGAAATATGTAGAGCATAACACTAAGGGTAAGACCTATGAAGAGTTTGAAGCGGCAATGGATAGAGATAACTTCTTAACCGCACAAGAAGCAGTAGATTTTGGCTTAGTAGACGAAATTATCACAAAACGAACTCCAATTACTCCATAAATATAACTATTAAGGAGTAAACAATGGAACTACTAAAAACTTTTAACCCTGACAACTTGATTACATTTAGTCCTTCTGCTGAAGAACACTTAGTATCATCTATTGAAAAAGAAGGTGCTATTGGTGTTAGTTTAGCATTAAAACCAGCAGGATGTGCAGGGTTTGAGTATGTGTGGAATACAGTTAAAACAAAAGAAGAAGGTTTTAGAGAGCAAGAGCTAGGAAACTATTCGTTCTTCTTGGATAACATGAGTAAAGACTTTTTAGCAGGTAGTCATGTAGATATGATAGATGAGGGTTTGAAAGGCAAAACATTAGCAGTTAAGTCTCCTAAGGCTTCTGGAGAGTGTGGTTGCGGTGAGAGTGTAACCTTCAATGAGTAATGCAGTATTCTTAGAATATCGGTTCAACCCAGAGAGGGAACCTTACCAACCTTTATACGAAAGGCTAACCAAATTAGGCTTCACACAACGCAGTAAACACACTGTAAGCAATGTTGAGGTGTGGGTGCAGGCCAGAGCAATACTTTTAATACACCCTGACTATTTGTTTAGTCAACCAGGACAAATTATGGGATTGGGTACTGTGAGTAAATCACATCCAATGGACGAACTACCCGGTGTGTATTTAGATGAGCTAACGGACTTTTATGCTAAAGAATGCGACAATGGATTTAAATTTTACTTCACAGAAACAGAAAGCCTAACTCACTTATACAAAGTAACAAACTCAGCACCAGCAGTCAGCAGTGGCATAACAGCATTTGGTGGATTAGTAATTAGTTCAACAAACAAAGACATTAAAAGCACACTAGAAGCAATCGCAGAAAAAGTAGAGAAGTCAGATAGGTATAGCAAATACATATTTAAAAATAAGTTTACAATCTTCCTCAAAGAAGACAGCGACGAGGGTGTTGAACTATTAGTATCTGAAACAGTAGATGTGTTTAGCACTACCAGTTATATTAGTGCTAGAGATATTCGCACAGTGCAATTTGAAGATGTAGATGTAAGTAAGTTTGGTAGCATGGCACATAAGATTAAAGGATATAACTGTAAGCCATTTGGTAACGAACACAGTTATTCAATTGAAAACTATATACCCAAAGAAGACTTTAATGTAGATCTAGTGTTTAGGTCTAGGAAGAAGTACATAAAGATTAAAGAGGATACATTAGATTACTATGACTCTATTGAAACGAAGTAGTATTCATCAAGCGATGTATCCGGATGATCAAATGATGGAAGCATTTGGTAAGTTGAATCCTGACACAACAGAAAGAACAGCATACTTCTTTGAGTTGTGGATGATACGCAAACCATATGAAATAAAGTTTGCAGACAATCCTCCATTGCATCATGATATATGCAAGAGTTTAGGACTAAGGACACCATGGGATTATCAAATACAAGGAAACGCTATTAGGTTTGATAACGCAGAACAGTTTGCATACTATAGAATAGCAAAAGGTAACACACAATGAACAGACAAGAATTCGAACAAATGGATCAAGGCAAATTGCTTGATAAGATCACAGAGCTAAACAAGAAGTTGTTTAATATGAATCAACGCTCACCAGTATTTAATCAGTTGCGTGGTATCATTCAAGAAGCTCAACAAGTATACTCAGAACAACTAGCCGTTGATCGCTACAATGCACAAAATGAAGAACGCAGTGAAGTAATCAACATAGGTGAAATAGAAAGCGAAGTTTACACACCTAACTACGAAGAAGGAAGTCCCATACTAGATGCAGTAGTATCAAGTTATGTACAGGAGCCAAAGAAATGACAGCAGTATTAGAACAATCAAACAGAATTAGTCTTACAATACTAGATAGCGATCTAAGACTAATTGATTCAAAGAGATATACAGTAACATATCAAATGTTTTCAATAGCAACCGAACAAGACTTTGGTCAGCAATCATTTAATCAAAACAAATCCTTCTTAAAAATTAATGTATTCCTTAGCACAATAGTAGATAACTCTATAGCATTTAGGATAGAAGACATGACCAAGGTTGAAAGGTTCTTAGCCGAATATGATAACAACTTAATGGTGCTACCTGACTTAGATGATATCACACTGTTAGAATGTTTACACCGTAAACTGCAAGCCATTGCAGGAGAATACACAGTTATAAGCAAAATATCTTTACTAGATCACGAAACAGGATTAACATATCACGGCTTCTTTGAGGAAGGTGAGGGATATCATTTACCATCTCAAAAAGACTTTGCTGGGGATTTGTCGTATTGGGAAACACCATGGTGGGATAGATATGATGTGTTAACATTTGATAACTTTGCTGATTCGCAACAAGAAATTGACGAGCATAGATCAAACCCAGACACAGAACAGTTAACTGATTTGTTTGATGATATAGATGAAAACATTGAAGAGATTCTAAACAAAGCAAAGGCTGGACTAATTGTAGATGACTTAGAAGAATCTGCTAAAAAAGCAGGTGAAGTTGTATCCTTAGATCAAGCAAAGAAGAAAAGGAAAGGAAAGTTTAAACCAAAATTAGTTTAATGATTGACATAGTAATAATAAGGTGCTATAATAACTAACATGACTACAACTACTGAACAGCAAGGTATTGAATTATTGTATCGCAACAAAGATATTAGCGATATTGTATTTGAGAATCCTACACAGTTTAATAAGTTTGCTAACGAACTTGATGTTGAAACACTGATACTAGAAGCAAATTGGAGTCAAGAGTTCAACATACCGCAACACTATAAAGATATAGATGTTGAGGAATATATAAAAGGACTAGTTCCAGAAAGCAAAGGTCTAGGCAATAATCCGGCTGGAGCAAGAGTAGACATGGAACTAGCCGAATACAAGGCCAGGAATTTATATCCTATATTGCAATTAATGATATATATAGTTGATATGATGCGAAAGAACAACCTCGTTTGGGGTGTTGGTAGAGGATCGAGTGTAGCAAGTTATGTACTATACTTAATAGGTATACACAAAATAGATAGTTTAAAATATAATTTGAATATCGAGGAATTTTTAAAATAATGCAAAAGAAAACAAGCAGAGGTCAAATAGTTGACTTTGAAGCAATGCTAGCCGCACAAGGTAATGTGCCTGCTGTAGGTAATATGCGTACAGACGGTAAAGGTAATGTACTAGGCGAAGGTGGCGAAATAATTGAGACTAACGAACAGCGTGTTCGTAAGTATCTTCGTGATAATCCTTCTACAAGTAACGATCAAATTAGTTTAAACACAGATAGTAATGCTCCTCAATCTAATACAGATGGTGTTGGAGTCGTAGAAACTAAAACAGCAAAGACAGAAGCAGAGAATGTTAGGACTGCAAAAGTACAACCAGACCCTGTTGAACAGCCAGCTGAGTTTGACGAGCCAGAAGAGGCTGAACCAATGCCAGAGCCATTAGGATATAACGAAGTCGAAACACCAGATGGCGATATTGATATGGTACCATATTACAACGAAGAAGATAAACTATAGATGACTATCAAACCATTAGCGGATAGGATTGCTGTAATAGCAGATGACGCTGAAACACAAACAGAAAGTGGATTGTTCATTGCAGGTAAAGCAGGACAAACTACAACCAAAGCCACAGTAGTTGGTGTAGGCCCAGAAGCACAAGACTATTTTATGAACAATGATAGAATATTGTTTGTAGACGGCACCGGGCAAGAACTGAACATACAAGACACAACCTATACCTTTCTTGAATCCAATGGCGTGATTGGTATTTTAAAAGAGGAAGGTTTGTTTCCTACACATGATAACATTGTGTGTACTGATGCAGACTTAGGTGACCAAACAACCAGCGCCGGCATTATCATTAAAAGTAATGTCAAAGAAAGCCAAGGCATCACCAGCAGGTGGATGCGTGTACACAAAATAGGACCAGAACAAGAACTAGTCAGCCCTGATCAATGGGTACTAGTTGAGTACGGTCGTTGGACAGAAGGCTTTGCAGTTGACGGACTTGACGACTGTTATCGAGTAGACCCTTTAGGTCTATTAGCAGTAAGTGATGAGAAGCCGGATACTGGATTGTACTATAACGACAATGTTGTCGCAACTTCTAAACAGCAATTACCACTATGAAAATATCAAACGGACACGGAATTGGAACCTTTGGTGTAACTGGTGTCACTTTAATGACACTACATATCACAGGATATCTAACAGGATGGGCATGGCCTATACTCTATGTAATGTTAATACTTGCAGGCGCAGGTAACGAAACTACAAAGAGTAATTAAGATGCCATACATCGAAGAAACAGGCGAGAAAGCAATCGAGCGTCAACTTAGACAGTGGGCAGGTGTAATGCATGACCCAATGATAGATGGCTTCAATGGATGGGGTTGCAAACAAAAACTATACAGACTTAAATTCCTCATAGATCAAATGGTCGAAGACGGTCCTGATTATGCAGGCGAAGAGGAATGGCTTGAAGAACAAAGGCTTGAAAAGGCACAAAAAATACTTGCTGGTAGAAAAGAAAGTTATCCAGCATTCTAGTTAAAGTCGAGTGTGAGCTGACACTAAAAGGTATCCTACTACCTACACTTGTTAAGGCACTGGGAGGTGACAGCACAAATGATCTTGTCAGACTCACACTTGCAATTTTCAAAATAGTACTTGACATTCCAGTACAAATAATCTATAATACAACAGTAAACTTAAATATAGGTGATCTATGAATTTGGATATAAAACAAGCAGAAGCAGTCATTCAACTGCATGATATAGCAAGGTTCGTTGAACGAAACTTTGACGCGGATAATATAGCTCTACAAATTAGAGAAGCGGCACATAAAGTAGACCAAGCAAAGCCAAAGGACATTAGTGGAACAAGCAAATAAAAACTTTACAATAAAGGCAAACTGTATTGTACTCGGTGATGAAATCCGTAACAGACAAGGTTCTAGCGACACTACTTTATTTTTCTCCCAGTACTTTTATAAATTAAATTGTGCGTTGGGGTGGCCTAAAAAAATTATATACTTTCATGAAGTTACTTCACTGCAAACAGACCCTAATGCTTTATCTGTATTACTAGAAACAGTAAGTCATCAGCCCTGGGAAGAAGGACAACGCCCTCGGATACCACATAACTTGGATGCCGCAATTGTTTTCGATGGTCGCAGTGAAGCACTACCTGAAGCAAGTGTTAATAATGTAGTAGAGTTTGCTAAATTACACCCTACTATTCCTTGTTATTATATAAGTGGTGCTGAACCTACGCCTATTACATTTGAATACTGGAAAGAATTAAAAGGTGATACAACTAACTTAAAATTGATTACAGAAAACAGTTTCGAACAGGAACATTTCGATGACGCATTTCGCAATTACGAACATGACTTCAGCGTAAGAAAGAAAAAGAAGTTTCATTTCTTTATTGGTAAGCCTAGGTTCCATCGCTACATGTTGCTGGCATTATTAGCAGAGCGTAAGGTATTAGACGAAGGTATTCTATCATATGGTTGGGGAGGAGATTCAACAACAACATTAGAAACATTAGATGTAATGATGAAACCTGAGTCAGAAGAATACATGAGTCATTTTCCAAACATATTTAGAGTATGTAAACAACAGTTACCATATCTAAATCCAGTGGCATGTCCTTACCCATATGCAAGAGCAGAAGATATGTCAAGTTATTCTAGATATATGCCTTACGAAGATACTGCAATTTATAATAATACTTGGTTCCAAGTATCATGCGAAACATCTAACCTTACAAGTACTAGGTTGAAAGATGCGTGGCAAGTACCTTCTACTATACCGTTGTTCATCACCGAAAAAACATATCGGCCGATGTTATTAAAACAAATAGGAATCACATCTGGTCAGCAAGGACACTTACAAGGATTAAAAAATAGAGGGTACGAACCGTATGACTGGTACCCTAATGCCCAAGTTACAGATATGATTTATAATGACGAAGAAAGATTAATAGCACAGGCAGATGCTATTGAAGAAATGTGTCAAGTGCCTGAATCATTTATGGAAGAGAAGGCAAGAGACTTTGCCGCCAATGCTGGTACAAGAAATAGAAATAAGATAATTAACAGTAGCATTCACTTAATGGTACACCCACACTGATAGGAAAAAGAAATGAAAGAATTATGGACTGAAAAGTATCGCCCTAGCAACATAGAAACTTATGTGTTTAGAGACGATAAACAAAAGCAACAAGTAACAGGATGGGCAGCTGATGGAGCATTGCCTCATTTGTTATTCAGTGGTGCACCAGGCACAGGTAAGACTACACTTGCAAAAGTGTTGCTCAATGAACTAGGTGTTGACAGCATGGATGTGTTAGAGATTAACGCATCTAATGAAAACAATGTAGATACTATTCGTAATAAGATTACAAACTTTAGTAGCACTATGCCGTTTGGTGATATGAAATATGTATTGCTAGATGAGGCAGACTATATTACTCCAAACGGACAAGCGGCATTGCGTGGCGTTATGGAAATGTATCACACCAGTTGTAGATTCCTACTAACATGTAACTATCCACAGCGTATTATTCCTGCATTGCACAGCAGATGTCAAGGCTTCCATATTGAGAAACTTGATGTGCAAGAGTTCACAGCAAGGTTAGCAACTATCTGTATTAATGAGAATGTGCAGATTGATTTAGAAACATTAGACACTTATGTACAAGCAAGTTATCCAGACTTGCGTAAGTGTATTAACCTTGTACAGCAGAATGTTGTAGATGGAGTATTACACAAACCACAAGACGGAGATAGTAGTACATCAGATTGGATGCTTAATGCTATTGAAATGTTTAAATCAGGTAAGTATAAAGATGCTAGAACTTTAATTTGTAGCCAAGCAAGACCTGAAGAGTATGATGATGTATATAAATTTATGTACAGGAACTTAGAGCTTTGGGGTAGCACAGAACAAGCACAAGATCAAGCAATAGTTATTATACGGAATGGCATGGCTAAGAGTAGTTTGTGTGCAGACCCAGAAATAAACATGGCTGCAACACTAATTGAATTGCAGTTCAATAACTCTTAGGAAGGTAGATGACATTCGTAGTAGGCGAAAATTGTATAAATTGTAAATTCACAGACTGTGTTCAAGTATGTCCAGTTGATTGTTTCTTCGAAGGCCCTAACTTTTTAGTTATTGATCCTGATGAGTGCATTGATTGTGGACTATGTGAACCTGAATGTCCTGCTAATGCTATCTTCGATGAGGATGATGTACCTGAAGATCAAATAGAGTTCATTGAAATAAATGCAGTGTACAGCAAAGAATGGCCTAACATTGTAGAGATGAAAGACCACCCAGCCGATGCAGAAGAATGGAATGGCAAACCTGGTAAGAGAGACCTACTGGAAAAGTAGTACCAGTTCGAAGGTAAATAGTATTATGCCAAAGGAAAAAGTCATACAACAGAAGCAAGAAGAAACATTAGTTACGGTTACTCTATGGTCGAAGATTAAACATTGGTGGCGTACTATATGGCGTGAGGAGTGGGAACTAACAATTTATTTCCCAAGCGAAGTCAAGTTTATGGAAGATGGTTCACGCATAGAAAGTTTATCACCAAAGACCTTTCGCTGTAAAGCACTTAAAAAAATATCGCCAACCAACATTATCTTTATCGATCTACTTGGTGTTAAGCATGAGATCAAAGTTGTTCATCCTGTAGGCTACGACTTAAGAAAGATCTACTAGCATCATGCCATTCTTTGATGGCGCAATAGTCCTCGAATTATCCAATACAAAAGGCTCATTAAACAATGCCAAAGCCAGCATTATCATGCGGCCATTAGCAACATTCGCTCTGCATGAAACCATGTTAGAACATGATGTTCCGAGTACTGTGATCAACTATGTAGAGTTTTGGGACGCCGATGAACTAGCAGATTACATGGATACATGGTGTGCAAACCACGGTGTTAGACGCCCTCTAGTGCTCTGTAGCACACTTTTTAACAATAAACTACTACATAATGGCACTGTGGCCTACAAAGTTATATCTAAACTGAAGTTAAATTATGATGTAACTGTAGTTGTGGGCGGTCCTAACAATAACTTTAAATTTCAAGACCTAATACCTAATGCTATGTTCCTTGGTAGGTCTTTACATTTGTTTAAGCAATGGTTGTCCGGAGGCGAGGTAGAAGGCAAAGTCTCTAATGATTATGGTACAACTGTTTACAGACCTTTACAAGATAGTGTGATAGTAGAAGAACCAATAGTAAGCGACTTGTATGACGACTACTGTTTACAAACAACTGATGTAGTGCAGTTTGAAACAAGATTAGGATGTAAATTTAATTGCAGTTTCTGTGCATTTGAATTTAGGAATGCCAAGACTACAAACAATGCAGGCACAGAAGCATTGCTACACTTTTTTCAAAAGGCTAACACATACGGACTTACACATTTTAATTGTGTAGACGATACCCTCAACGAAGACCAAGAGAAACTTACATTATTGTCTGATGCTGTAGCACAGTTGGACTGGCAACCTAAGATATCTGCATTTATTAGATTTGATATTCTCAGAGCAAAAGAACAGTCACAAATGGAGTTGCTAGATAAAGCAGGTGTGCATTATCATTTTTGGGGTACTGAAACATTCCACCCTGAAGCAAGTAAAGGTATTAGAAAGAAAATGAATCGTGAGGACAGTTTCAGCACAATGCATTACATAAAGGAAACATATCCCCATTGGCATAGATTTGCTACACACATCGTAGGCTTGCCAAAGGAACCTGTAGCACATATCAAAGAGAGTGTAAAATACATACACAATAATGATTTAGCAGACCTACAAGTGCAACCATTGATGCTTGAACGCATTGCAGGAAGAGCCCAAGCAGACTTTACTGCTGACCCTGATAAGTATGGTATCACTATCACAGGACTTATAATGTATGGTAAAAAAGTTGCACCTTTAGATCAAGCAACTGATGATAGTAACTATAATTACGCATGGTCACATGCTGAATGCGATTGGCTTGATGCAGAGATGCTTTCGAATAGGTTGTATAGATCAGCGGCAAAGAAAAATAAGATACCTACCGATACCTTTGATAAGATATGTATAGATGCACTAAATGGGCTAAAACCTGAGCAACATATACAACAATACATTGATTTGAAGAAAAATCTGTTAAAATAGCCCGTTTTTACCAGAAAAAACTATGTTTTATTATAAAAATCATAAATATCATGGCAACAAAGAAATGCAAGGGCAAAAGGATCGTAAGAGAATGGAGTCTACTGTAAATCTAAAATTGCTGTAATACTACACAAGGTAAGTAGATCGTAAGTGAAACAAACCGAATGGTAATATTACATAGTTAGCAGATACCTACTTGTAGGAAACAAAACTAACACGAAGTTATATCTTCAAAAGAGCTTTTCGAAGCTCGGGTATAAATTCATTTTGGGATTGCCCACCAATAGAATCTAAATGGTAACATGAAGAAAACTAACAAGTGCAATCAAGTAGAATAGAGCGACAGGACACACACTAACGAATGCCGCTCTACTCCGCGAACTCCTTAACTATCCCCGTACAATTTTAATACTTCAGCAACGATAGGATGTCTTTCAACATCACCTTTCTCAAACTGAACTAACTTGATACGATCTGACCCTTGGTCAATCAATCGCTGTATAAAACATTTGAGTCCGTTACTCTCAAATCCTCTATCGTGTTGATCTAGGTCTCCTGTTACTACTAATTTTGATCCGTCTCCTATTCTAGTAAGTAACATTTTCATTTGGTTGTCTGTGGCGTTTTGCATTTCGTCTGCAATGATCCAACTGTCTTTGAATGTTCTTCCACGCATATATGCTAAGGGAGCAACTTCTAATTTATTGTCGTTAACCATAAATTCTATTTGCTCTGGTGAATAGTATTCTTCAAATAGATCAAAGATTGGTCTTGTCCATGGCGCCATCTTTTCTACAAGTGTGCCGGGCAAGAATCCATGTTGTTCATCAACAGACACTGCTGGTCTAGTTACAACGAATTTATTGATCTTGTTGGATTTTAATAGTTTAAGGCCTGCCAGTGTACTGATAAGGGTTTTACCTGTACCTGCTGGTCCTACAGCAAAAACTATGTTTATATTGTGATCTTCTAAATAACCTAGTAGGTCATCTTGGTGGAAGTTCCTTGGCGAAACTTTTACTTCTTTCTGGCGCGACCTGCTTAGAGCAGTGTTGCCTCCATCTATTACTCTCAACTTATAATCTCCTCCTTTCTGTTTTTTATACTTATTGCATTTTGCTTTACGAGCTCTTCTTGACATAATGTGCCCCCTTGAATAATCGTGAATATACCGCGTAGACAGATTTGCCTGCGGTGAGTACTGTGTTGTTTACTTTGTATTTTGATTGTGCGAATGCATTTCATACACTTTTATTTAATACAATTTGGTACCAGAAAATAACCGTTGTTTTCAGTGGAGGCTGAAAAGATATATAGACAATTCTAGCCTAGGTAAGTCATTGATATTGATAAGGTTATAGCGTTTGACTTAGCTCAATAATACTGTATAATATACACATAAACAAACAAAAGCAAGGTGAAAAGCATGATGATATTTGAAGGTGATTTTGTTAAGTTGCACTTGGTTGAAGACCAACTGTTTAAGGTTGTAGAGATACTACCGTTTGATATCTGTGTACTAGATAACGGATGGCATGTTTGTGCTAGTCCTGAGTACATTGCAGATTACTACTCTGCCAACGAAGTTATGGTAGTAACCAACTCAGACCTAGTGTTAGATCCCACAAAACCAGCGTATTTTGTCAAACAAACCACTGTAAGTCATTGATTTATTAGGTGGTTTTCCGGTTGACATTTGGTGGTTCCAACTGTATAATATATGTATAAACACAAAAAGGTAGGAGTTTTTATGTATAAAGTATATCAAGTTAAGTTAAGCGAAGCAGTTTATGATTTCGTTAACGGTCCAGAAGGCGGTCACACTGAGACTGCTAAAAAGTTTCCTGAGTATAACACTCACTTAGAAACTATGCATGCCGGTGCAAAAGGCTACAAGCCTGAGATGTTCGAGCATTACACACAGGTTTGTGAAGTTGCTGAATTCGAAGGTAGCAACCTAGAGACTGTTTTCAAAGTATTGAACGGTT
>WLWG01001033.1_pt1 | contig 26716 bp, 4 predicted proteins | sample 6712871 | NCBI WGS metagenome assembly WLWG01 (sample SAMN12718693, study PRJNA515312) | sponge metagenome | isolation source: marine sponge | host: Mycale hentscheli | place: New Zealand: South Island, Marlborough, Capsize Point | collected 2003-05-01
TCAAAACAGGTGTTCAAAAGGTCAGCAGCATCAGCGAGCAGTTCTCTACTGTTATCGATAAAGTGCAGGGATTGAATCAACGCTTTGATCAGGTCAACGAGGGCATGCAAGCCCAGACTTCCGGTGCTACCCAGATTGCCGAAAACCTTGTCTCTCTCTCTGATAATTCGAAAGCCGCCACTGAAACCCTTGCCGAGTTCCGGAAGGCATCTGTTCATATGGAAGAAGCCATTGACGGCATGACAAACACCGTAAGTCGATTTCGCATTGTCGATGCCTAATGCCTTGGGCCACTGAGGGGGTGTTGGGAGACTTGAGGCACCAGGCAGGTTAAGCCCCCTCAGAATAAAGAGTGAACGGAATAAGGACGTTATTCCGCTTCTTTCGCTTATTTCTTGTCTTTCCCTTTTCAACTGCGCTGATCACGTAGTCTGGGAAGAATGCCTTGTTTTTTTTGATTTCGAACCTTTTGCCGGAAATTCTCATGGTACAGGTCGCAGCGAGACGATCAATCAAAGGAAGTTTTCGTGGAACGAAGACTTTGACGGCAGATTTTGTAGACCTTTGATTCCTTTTTCATACAACCACGATGAACATCGCTCGCAACAAGCAAAGCAGACAGACGGCACGTCCGCCTCGATGTATTCGTGGCTGCCGGGAGCGTTTCTCGCTCATTCATCGAAGCACCTGTTGTGCGTTATGGGCTCTTGCGTTGCTCTTGTTTACACCTGCCTTTGCGATGGCTCAGTTAGGGCAGACACCAATGCAAAATTCTGATGGCCTTGTTAACCGCGGAGTTCAAGGGATTGGAAATCTCAATGCAGGCGGAGCTGGACGTTTGTACTACGGAGTGAACGGTGCTGATCGCGGGCTCGGTTACCGTGGTAGTTACATGACTCTTGGTGGATACTTTCCTGCCTTGGAAGATGACTACGGCGGACTTTGGGCCGCTGATACTCGCGGGCATCTCTCAAACTATGGTGGCTTCTTTTCAAATATTGGTGTGGTCCGTAAGCAACTCCTTAACGGTGGCTCATTACTGGGCTTCGGAGTGTTCTGGGACTATGACGGTGACCAAAACCAGTACGAAGATCAAATAATTGGCGATGTAGATGCCATGACATTCGCTGGCGGCTATTCATACAACCAGGTTGGCATTTCCGGTGAGCTTCTCACCGATTGGGGAAACATGCGTTCGAATGGCTACATTCCGGTTGGCACAACAGGACAAAGTACAGGTAAATATGTCTCCAGAAACTTTCTTTGCATGCAAGGAATCAATGCAGCTTTGGGTGGTGCAGACTTCGAACTCGGTGCGTATCTTCCTGGGCTGTCTGATTGGGCAGGGGTTATCAATGTCGGTGGTTACACGTACGGAAATACACGATATCAGCTCGATACAGGTGCCGATCTCGTCCCATGGTTCGGTGGTGTCTACACCCGCCTTGATATGACTTTTGCTGACAATTGGGACTTCTCTTTGCAATACAACAATGACTCATACTTTGATTCAACGGGCTTTGCGAGATTGACATATCGCCTCGGTGGGAGTCGTCGACGGAATGTTCCAGATCAGATGGAACAGCCCATGATGCGAAACGAGCATATAGTTCGTGCACACCAAAATGCCATGGTTTGTATTAACCCAATTACTGGCCAGCCTTGGCGAATTATTCATGTTGATAACGAGACAACATCACCTGCGACAGGCAACGGCTCTATCGTAAATCCAGTTGCCTCATTAGGCGGAAACCCACCTGGGGGAAATCCCACCGCGGAAACCATAGCAACAAATCCATACGACATTATTTTTGTTCACTCATCGTCGATTTCCTACAACAATATCCCTGCCAGCGCGGCACCACCGAGCGTAGTCTTACCTAATTTGAACATGTTCACCTTACAGAACTCGAATCAATATCTTGTTGGAGAGGGCTCATCTTTGAGAGTGCCTACTATGGACGGAAGCGTTCTCGTCTCAACAACCGTGAACCCGGCACTGTACCCATCACTTTCACCTAATCCAAACAATTCGGCAGTCTTTATACCACCTGTAGTTCAAGCTACAGCCACACCACTTACGGGTGGAACAATTGACGGTTTTAATATTACGGCCTCGGGAACTGGCATCCATGCCGCTGCCGACAGTGGGCTTGTTACTTTGGGCGACCTCAATGTTCGGGGAGGCCAAATTGGATTATTCGTTGAGGGCAATGCCAGATATGATGTGCTCGAAGGTGTTGCGTTCTCAGGTCAAAACGGAACTGGATTAGAAAATACCGGCAATGGTAGAATTCGGCTGACTGGAAGCACGTTTACCGATATTCGAGGAACCGCAATTGAGACCAATGGCGGTGTTGTTGAAGCAGATCAAATTGCAATAAGAGACACAGAAGGCAATGGAGTTATTGTAGGTGGTGATGACACCACCCTGTTTACCATGACTTCATCAACAGTCACGGGATCTCGCCAGGCTGGTATCGTTGATGCCGGTGATGGATCACTGGTTATAAACGGAAGTAGTATCGACGGAAGTGGCGAGGTCGGTTTCAGAACGACAATCGGTGCGAATGGATCTGCAAGTTTCAACTCTACAAGCATCGATGGTGATGACCCAAATACCACGTTCACTGAACAATCCAGCATCGCTGGCGTTCAGATGCAAGGTGATACAGCTGTTTCAATGGGAATACTCGCTAGCACTTCTACCTTATCCGATAATAGCATTACCGACGGAAATATTATCACGAATGCCCTAAATGGAGTTCTGGTTACTGGCAACGGTCAGTTCAGCATGACTACCGGACTCATTACAAATATCACATCAACAGGCATCGAACTGAACCCAGCAGCTCCAACACAGGTCTCTCATGGCTCAGCAATTCTTGACAGTGTAATTATTTTGGGAATCGGTGAATTTGGCATTCAGACCATCGGTAGCGGTAATGCTGGTGGTGGAGGTGTCAGCTTAATTAGTTCCCGCATAGCAAACGTTGGTGACACGACTGCTGGCACAGGAAGGGGAATCGACGGAGCCAACATAGGAGACTTTGGTTCTGGTGCATCAATTCTGGTGCAGGACTCAGCTATTCAAAATATTGGGGAACTTGGGATTATCGTCAATAATAGTAATCTTCGTGTTGAAAATAGTCAGATTATCTCAACTGGTGATTTCGGTATCCAATCAAACGCTGCTTCGACAACGTTCATTAATGAAAGCCGCATGAACGGGGTTGGGGTAGGAATTCAAGCTGTCGCAGGCTCGAACGCTGCGGACGCAATATCATTTGGTCCCACTGTTGCAGTAGACCAGCGAAACCAAATTACAATTCGCAACAACCGTATTACTGCTGATTCAAATGGAATAAATCTTCAGGGTGCGATCACTACAACTCCTGGGGCACTTGCTACTGACCCAGTCCAAATCGTTACGCAAAGCATCTTGGAGGGTGACGTTCGAGGCAATCAAGTCGATGCCACAACTCCGATTATCCTTACGACACAAAATGGAGTCGTTGGCCCTGCAGCAACAACAGTAACAACCACAGATCCTGGCCCTCCACCAGTAACAACGTCAGTAACAACTCCTGCATTACCACCACGAGTTACAGGAGGACTAATCTCTGCCGATGGCAGGCCTCAAGGCCTTATCATTACGGCTAACTCACGAACAGATCTTCAGATTCTAAATAACGGAACAACCGTTACAGAAACCCCAACACCGGTTGACCCAGAAGACACCACCACATCGGTCGACTACAACATTTTCAATGTCGTCACGCCACCACCACCGGCACCATAACCTAAGAACAAGATACCAACCAACTTCGATAAAACTTCACCCGTTTCAAAACGTTCATGTATATCTTCAACTATAAAGCGACCCGACGACTTCTCACCATGATTGGTGCGATGTTGCTCATTGTGCATGTGGCCCCGGCTGCATTCGCACAACAGGGAGTTGCGAATAGAGCGGTACAACGGATTCAAGGCATCAATCTCAATGGGCCTGGATATTCTTATATTGGTATAAATGGTGCTGATCGTGGACTTGGTTACATTGGCAGTTATCTGACAGCCGGTGGCTTCGTCCCTACTTTTGGAGATGACTTTGGCGGAGTCTGGAACGCTGATGTCCGAGGACACCTTTCAGTAAACAATGGCTTCTTTTCAAATGTGGGTGCCGTTCGAAAGCAACTACTCAACAACGGCGCTCTGCTTGGGCTTGGCATCTTCTGGGACTACGATGGAGACCTTTTTCAGTATGGAGAAGAAGACGATGTTCCCGGCGCAATATTTGGTCAATTCGGACACGTGTACAACCAGGTTGGTGTGTCTGGAGAATTTCTTACTGACTGGGGAAACATGCGAGCCAACGGCTATATTCCTGTCGGTACAACTGGATACCAGTTAGCTACCTCCACAACTGCAGGAGGTGTCTTTTATCAAAACTACATGCTCCCGGTAAACGGCCTTGATGCAGCACTCGGGGGTGCTGACTTCGAATTGGGTGCCTATGTCCCAGCCCTGTCCCAATGGGCAGGCGTGATCAACGTCGGCGGCTATGCATATGGCAATACCCGATATACGAAAGTTGGTGGCGTCGATGGAGTGGCGACTGATACCCCGCTCGTCCCGTGGTTTGGTGGTGTTTACACACGTCTGGATATGACATTTGCAAACAATTGGGACTTTTCACTCCAGTACAACAATGATTCATACTTCAATTCTACGGGGTTTGCACGTCTTACGTACCGAATGGGCGGTAGCCGCCGACGCAATGTTCCGGATCAAATGGAACAGCCCATGTTCCGTAACGAACATGTTGTTCGGGCTCATGAAACACCGATTGCTGCACTCAATCCACAAAACGGTAATCAATTCTGGGAAGTTGTCCATGTTAAAAATGATGCTGCACCAAATGGCAACGGTACGATTGAGGCTCCCTTTAGGACTCTTGCCGAAGCTGAGGGGTCAAGTCTTGTTACCAATAACCCATGGACAATTACGTACGTCCATGAGGGAACTTCCTCAGCGGCGTTCAATGCCTATGCGGGCTCATTTGCATTTCAACAGCAGAATCAATTCCTGATTGGTAGCGGTGGGCCATTGACTGTTGCCATCGCACCGATTGCTGGAGCAACCTTACTCACCGTTCCTGCAATTACGGCAGGAAATCCAGTGTTAGAGAATAAAGATACCGGCATCAATGACGGTGCAAGCATTCTCATTGCTAATAACAATGGTGGTGCAACTATTGCAAATATAACGACCTTGGGCTCAGTCATTGGTATTAATGGCCGTGATAATCTCGATGGCCAGGCCCAACCAATTGGCACAACGGCAAACACACTTGGATCCGCGATTTCCAATCTTGGTGGATCTTCTGTACGGAACGTACTAATCAAGGGAGACGGCACCGCCGGTGATCAAACCGGTGTTCTTCTTGCAAGTGATGTTGCGCTTGGCATAGCTACAGCGCCAACAGGTGGCATTGAATTCACTGATACCCAGATTGAAAATACAGCAGCCCAGTCATTCCAGGTTGGTGATGGATTGCCTGCGACAGCTGGAAGCGGCGGAGATGTGAATGTTGATTATTACGGAAGCATCAAGTGCGATGTTGCAGACAACGGCAACTTTGACAACATCCTCGTTGATATCGGTGGTAAAACCGCCGGAACAATCAACATTACTGCAGGTGGGACCCCTGTTAACGCACGTGTTCAGAATGAACTCTTAGACATTGGCGGAGAGGGCATCTTCATCGAAGGAAATGACTCCGGCACCATTAACAACATCGGAAACCTGACAATTGTCAACCCGCAGACCACTGCAGTATTTATACGAGAAGACTCTTCTACAACTTCTGTCACTTCTGTTGCTACATCAACCCAAGGGTTCGGTATTACAAAAGCAACAGGTGCCGCCGCGATTGGTATCAGTGGTGGTTCTCCCGACTTTACTTTTTTTGGAACCATCAGCAATACAACTTCATCCAGCCCGAACGGTCCAATCATTGGTATAGCAGGTGTTAGTAATGGAACAATTACTATCGGGGGGCCTGGACTTAACCCCCTCCAAGACAACTCTGATGGTGTCTTGATTGGAGATACTCCTGCCACGCCGGGGGCAGGAGCTGTTACCAATTCGACTATTAGTATCGATGGTCTTTCACTCACGCGATCAGGCGTTCAGATGTACGATGTTGGCAGCACAACTACATTCTCGAATTTGAATATTGAAGTTACAGATGCGACCACACCTGCCTTCATTGCAAACGATGGCGGCACGATCATTGTCAACGGCAACAGCAGTGTGATCAACAATGCGACTGCCGCCACTTCCTTTACAATACAAACAATCGGTACGAATGATCTCAACACAATGGAATTCGCAAGGGTAGGATCCGGAAAAGATCCTGCTGCTATAGCTGTTGACTTCGACGCAACCACCACTGGAACGTTCAGTATTACCGACGAATTTACTGTTGGAGGCGCTCAGGGCACAGCAGCAAATGTGAATGCTGGAGGCGTCACATTAACAGGCCCGATACTCGATCCATAATATTATAGATCAAGAATTACCGTCGTGATGGGAAGCGACGCCACCAACCAGGCTCATCTTCTATCGGTCCTTCGGGTGGTCCCAAAATCGTTATAGGATCTCCTTCAAAGTGGACGTTCCCTTCGATATCGAATGACTTAAATTCTTCCAGTTCTTCCAATTGATCAGGGTTGTCCTCTGGTCGATACCTTGCCTTGAGGCGTTTTGTGGTCGGATCACGCTCGTCCCTGTCTTTGTACTTTTGCCTCATTTCTCCATCACCAATTACAATATTACTCTTTCCGTCACGACCATTGGCCAAGCTCGGAGTTGACTCCAAATCAGTTCCCAAAAGGTTGCCGCGTATTATCACTCGATTAAATCGGCCTTCTTTTCCTGCATCAGCAAAAAAGCTTTCCTTAAAACTTATGCCCGAAGCAAGGTTTGCGCTGATGGTCACACTCTCTGCTGTAAGTTCTTTCCCACCCGCTCCACCAATCTTATGGAACCCATTCTTAGACACACCCTCAATGCGAATGCCATCGAAATTTGAACCGGTTATATCCGTCGAAACAATACTGCTGGAGCCAGACTCCAAAACAATACCGTCATTGTTAAAGCCTATTATGTTGCGAGCCGGGGCTTCAAACAAAACACCCGTTTTTGCTGAGAGTGCAATTGGATTCGAAAGACCAATCTCAACTGCACCGTAGTACCCAACTGCTGCCCGTGCCTCTGCTTCTTCGTCTGGCGATGACGGGTCAAATATCGAAAGAAGAGGCGTTATTGATGTTATGTAGGTTCCGTTTGCTATCGCGCCTGCGACTGTAGATACCAACTGCTGTCCAAGATAAAGCCTCGATGGATCAATACCGGGTGGCAGCACAAGACTTTCAGCACGTTGTGGCGCATCAACAAAATAACCAGCTTCTAGTGACAGAGGAGCAACAAGACTTTCGTCATCAATTTCGGGGCCACTCATTGTCAGAATATAGTTTTGCTCATCTTCCGCGAGCTCAATTCTTCGAACGGTCCACTCCCTATTATCATCACGGTCAAATAATTGAATACCTGGTTCAAAACCATCTGTAACAAGATTTTTTGATATTGAAGCAATAGTTGTCGGAAGAACAGGTTCGCCGGCAATGTCGTATGTTTCAGGTGATGATTCTACTACTGTAACGGACAAACCTAATATTGTATTTCTTGGACGAATTTGACGTGTCCCAATGTAAGAAATGCCAGACTCGCCAGTGTTGACCTCTACACCAACTTCATTACCGGCCGCAGCATAACCGATAAGACTTCCAACTACACGAACATCATTCGTGTTATTCCCCAAAGCAATGCCACTATTTGCACTTCCGGCAATTACCGAGTTCTTCACCGTGGTATAAGCCGAGCCACCACCTCCAACACCATTTTCTATTCTAATTCCAACAGAGTTCGACATTAGATTGCCGTTTATGTCTGTACCGATGGTCAGATCCTCAAGCAGCACATTTTTAGCATCGAAAACTGCAACACCTGACCCGTTGGAAAATCCGCCGATAGACAGATTTTTGATGTGTGTTCCATCAGCCCCAGCCCCAATCTCTAATCCATTGACTTGGTCAAGGCCTATCTCATCTCCTGCACCCCGATACAGCCTACGAGCAGCCGGAGCGGACGACGGCGAAATTGGCCCTAGACGAACTCGTAACGCACCTGATCGGACTACAGACCCATCTCTTTTTCTTGATATCCTTGAACCGTCAATCGTAATTGGTGAATCAGGTGCTAGCATTATCGGGCTAGTGACTAACGGCAGTTCTTGCTCAAGCTGGATCGTTTGTACGGAGTCATGGAACTTTGTTTCCGTCAACTGCGCTTCATCAATGCGTTCGACGATCGCTGTATTGGTCTGCAATAGTTTCAGGATACGGCCAAGCGAGCTGGGAGAATTATTGTCCCCAGCCTCACTGGATACCTGATATGTCACCTTTCCGACAACATTTCTTGTTCCAATGTCTGTTCGATAATTTCTAGTAGGATCAAATTCTAGACTGAGATATGTCCCCTCCTCCACAAAAGATATCTCCGCATACTCGACAGTTGCCTCAATTGTCGTTGACAAATAAATTCTTTTACTGAACTGATCTACGTCTTTGATACGTACGACCTTAGTATCTTTATCGAAACCTTGTCCAACAACTACAAACCCCTCACGTATTTTCTGTGCTATGTCATTGGTGACGGTAAAATTGTCTTCATCTTTGCTTATTCCTGAAATCGTCTGAGCTACAACTTCATTATTCACCGCACGAAAATCTTTAATCTCGCGGTACCTAATATTTGCACGATTAATCCCGTCGTATTCAATTTGATACATCTTCCCCGTTACTGTCGTCCGAAGCGAACCCTGAGTAATAGCGACGATCCCCGTAACAAATTCTTCGTCCTTGCCATCACCATCTTCATCGATGTACTTATACCTCTTGAGCTTCCACGTTGTAGTCGCGTCACCTGGTGTTTCAACTTCGTAGAGGCCGAAGTGTTGTGCCGAAATTCCGGTGTCAGCAGATCCTTCCAACTGACTCTGGACAAGAACTAGTCGATCTCCGGCAAGCACCACACCATCAAAGTAGTCTGCAAAATAGCCAATATTCCCAAACTTTGTGGCCTCTAGTATCCCGCTGCCATTTATCCGCGCTGGCAAGGTCTTGGTAGTAATCGCGTTAGCCGTGACAAAACCTGCACGTGAAAGAACAGGAGTAACTTTTATTGGCGTGGGTGACGAATCGCTCGGATCTTGATTCAGGAACCCTTGAGAAGCAAATACTTTTCCTGCCGAGGAATTGTTCCCCGCCATCCCACCATCAGTCACCCTAACATATTGCCGGCCTTTTAATTCGTCGGTGGCGTCGAAGGCTGTAGCCCGACGCAGACTAATTCCAACTTGATTTGATGAGCCGTAAGTTACTCCAACAACACCATAGATACCATTGCAACTATCTGAATTTGCTGACAGAAATCTCACCGTGTCCGTGGGCGCAACTGGCCTAAGTACTGCTTGTGATAATCGAATCTTTCGCTGGCTCACATCAAAATTAGGTGATACCGTTGTATCAGCAGCGAATGCAACTCCAGACAGTGTTGTACCGACTAACTTTTCAAATTTGTTTCTTTCGTTTTCCGCCCTATCATCATCATCTTCTATTCCCGCAAGAAAGGATTCAGGTAGAACAAGTTCATTGTCTAATCCTTCAACACCCGTCAACTCCTGTTGAGATAAACCATCCTTTATTAGTATCTTATCCCCATGCTTAATATCACTAGCTACGACACCTCCAAGAGCGGGAATCGATTGTGATCCATCATCACTCATCGGCAAGTAGGTGACAAGTGTTGTGGGGTACACATTGGGCTGTTTCGAAGCCTGAAAATCAGTAGCCGACGGCAAAGGATCAGAAGTCATGAAACGAACATTCACTGCTCCACTTGTTGCCGAGGGAGCATCGGACACAAGCATTTCTCTTGCGGAATTGGAGCGAATAACGACTGAACCTCCCGCGGTCATTACGTCAACGCCCGAATTGTTGCCCGCCACAATCGATTCAGAATTCCCTACTTCAAGCTCCTGAGTGCCATTGTGCAGCAGGTCAATGCTCCCTCGAGGCGCGGAAACCGAAATTCGTAGCGCCCCATTAACGTCTGCAAAGAGTGCCGGAGCTACAACTTTTTTGCCACCAGCTGCATTCCGAACGTCATCGAGACCATTCGCAACAAGTGTGACATCGTCGCTCTCAAATATTTCAAATGCCGCTGCTGTCAAATCTTCGAGATACACCGAACCTTGTGCTCGCGCCGAAATCCCATTAGCATCCGTTCGAATCTTAACTTCATTTTTAGCAGATACACCAATAGTATCACCAATGACACGCCCCTCACCTGAAATGCTTCCCTGAGGCCCCGTGGCTGACAGCTCAATTCCATTTATTCCAGCAACAGCATCCTGCAATACAATCGGCCCTTCGGTTGCTTCAATCGAAATATCTGTTTTTAATTCATCTGACAGGTCTGCGAAGACACGAACAGAGTTCTCAACATTTACCTCAGGGCCAACGATTTCAATTGAGCCGAAGGATGTTGAAATTGGTGCACTGACAGTAAAGTCATCTCCCGACTCCAGTTTGATGTCGCCCATTGAGTTCACTGATGCCAAAAACGTCAAGGAACCACTGGCTTCGATGTCAATTGCACCAGAAGAGGACGCAACAGCATCCACGACTAGCGATCCATCTTGTTGAATTAAAATATCATATGGAAAAGGAAAATCTGCCGAATCTTTTTGCCTTGATGCAGCCTGCATTCTGAGACGATTTACCGACGTCTGCAGGTCTACAACATTTGCCATTGTCTGATATGACTCAAACTTTGGCCCAAGCGTGTCATTAGCCAAGAGCATAGCTAGGGTGCCACCAACAATTTCACCAGACCGGACAGCGGTGACATTTGAAGTTGTCGTAAAAACAAAGGGGCCTTCTAATTCAGAGTTCTCACCAGAACGCATGACGTATGTGTGATCATTCGCTGCAATAGTTCCTTCAATAAAAGCATCGCCGTCTTCAACTTCTAGATAGACTTGCTGTGAATACTGTGAAGTGGGTATCGTTGAAGGTGGAATATCAAGCACGTCACTAATTGCAGACAGGGACCCCTGTCGACTGAGCCTCAGCATACTCCTTTGAATATTACCCGTTGCCACATCATCATTCACTCGAATATCGAAAAATGGCGCACTCACCGGTGCATTGATTTCGACAGTTTCAGTTACTGTATTAAATGCCGCGTTTGTTGAACTGGGAACAACAAACTGCCCAGCCGCGAGAACACCACTATTTATTTGAACCTGACCAGCAGCAAGGGAGATTTGGCCACCATTTGTAGCATTCTCCACGATTATTGGGCTTTCAACCTCAATCTTGGATGCCGTTTTTGACAATTCAACTGTGAGGCTGCGAGAAAAGTCCGCCCCAGGGAACAACGTAAAGTTATTCGCAGAACTACTAAATTTCGAATCAATTCCATCATCTACAAGATCATCGGATTGATTAAGATCTTGAAGACCGATCTGAACATTATCTAGATAGATTGGGAAAGGAACAAATCCATTTGGGCGTACACTATATGCTGATCCCGTTCGTGCTGAATTGTTAATTTCAGTTGTTAAACTCAGCTCACCAGTTTCAGAATTAAAGTCTCCTGTGATACGAATATCTTCCAGAAGATTATTTGTCACTTCACTCCCAAAACCAGTAAACCTTGCTTCCCACTCCGCAAAATCGCCTCTTACCTCGCTCCAATTTGTATTCGATACACTCCCGAAACTAATAGGAACTATTCCTGTACCCGTTGTCTCAACCTGAAAAGAAATAGGGCGACCGAATTCTGTACCATTGAGATCACCAAACAAAATTCCTATCTCACCACGTAGTGTGCCCGGCACAAACCTATGAGCTGCTGTGTCGAACAACTTAAAAGTTGAAACGGGGCTTGGCGGAACAACGCCTGTAATTAAATCTTGATCGGCAGAACGAATATTATTTTCATCAGAGTCGAAATTTAACTCCAAAGACGGAATACCATGCGTGCCAACACCCATTAGAGCAACGCTCGTAACAGTTAGCATTGGGAGAGTAAAGTCTCGAGAGACACTCACAGTGATAGGCTGGCCGTTTGAAAGAGGACTATTGATAATCTGCCAAACAGGATCCTCGCCGTCTTCGAGCCGGACAACATCACCCTCAGCATTTGAAAATTCAATCTCGGTTTCTGCTTCATCGCCAAGCTTAATGGTTCCCCTAGTCGGGGTGTTTAAATCAATCTCTCGCGAATTAAGGACAAAAGACAGACTGTCTCCACTCGGATACGAAGTAGGTAGCAGCCCAAAGTCAGTTGAATAACCACTCTCGCTGGGCAGCTTCACTTGGCGATCAACGAGACTACCGCTGTACACATGAATAGAGTTCACTCTCGAATCAACACTAGGCACTGAAATTGAGTTATCACCAACAAAACTTGGATTGTCTCCAATACGAAGATCATTAGTGGGTGTCGCATCCATCTTCAGGTAGGCGTCACTACCATCATCCAGCAGAATTGTCATCCACTGTTCAGTTCCATCAAAATCATTCGCTTCAGCCTCAGCACCAAAAATTACATCAACCGCAAATGCTATACGGTTCTCAAGTTGCTCAATGTGACTGATCTGTCGGCGGCTTTTTTTGCGATGCAGACTATTGATTTTATTTCGAAAAAATAGTCTTTTCAGCAAACTAGTCTTTTTTGACATACTGGTCATCCTGATAAATATTAAAATTAATTCTTCAAATTGATGTTGTAGCCGTAAATCTGCACACTTTCCGCTGCTGCACTAAAAGGGGCTCACTGGCCAAATTGGATTCTCTATTTCGGGTAGAGGACCATCTGGAACATCCGGGTCGGGTCCTGGATCGGGCTCATCTGGGTTGTCAGGGTCGAAGTCGTCTCTATTGGAAACCACTGTCGTCTCTTGCTGATACTGGTTGCCATAACGGTCCGTTTTGCTGAATTCGCTGAATAAGACATCTTTCGGATTACCAGTACCGTCATCTATTGTGCGTGGAAGTTTCGCAAAGATCGACTCATCAAGTGGGCCTCTGAGATTAGTCCTGAACGCCGCCTGACCTGTTGCCCTAATGAGTTCAAGGTCAATGTAATTACCCGCGACTGTCCAGGTTTCAACCAGTTGTTTGAAACTTTCGCTTGGATCGTCAGTTGAGCCGACCGCTATGCCAAAGCCACCGTTAAACGAGATCGAGTTACTTACTGGATTACGTTGAATAATGCGTATTTCACCTTCGCCGACTTTACCAAGCACCAACGGATTCGGCTCTTCGTCCGTAGGCTTTGATAAAACCAGATACCCAGGAACTGTTCCATTATTTGATCCATATCCTGCCCGTATGGCCTCTACTTTTGTATATTGCGGCACGGTAACAGTTGACATGATTTGAATCACAGCACCTTCATCTAACGCGAACTCAAGTGGCTGGGAAATCGTCAATATATTTGTGATTGAATCGTAAGACGCTACTGTTGTGTCAGGAGATATGCCGGTTCCGGTAACCCGGAACCCTGCAGCAAGCGCAATGCCGTCAGTGAACGCTTCGTCTAGTGGAATTTGTGTAGCACCAATTGTGACATTGTCCCCAACATTGGCCTCAATAGTGGACAGTTCACCCTCTACATGCATTCCAACTGCAAAAGAATTTTCTTCACTTGGATCAAGTGCCACGAACCTATTCAGTCCAAAATAGAGTTGTGCATCCGATATTTCTTGCCCTGTAGAGGTTAGTATTATTGTTTCATTTGCAAGATTAAACTTCTCCACACGAGTTGTTGGATCAATCGCTTCTCCATAGACTTTTATCTTTTTTAAATTTTCCGCATCTTCGTTCAAAAACCTCAGACTCACGATTCCGTTTTGAGTGAAAGTCTGTGTGAACGTGATGGATTGGTCACCATCGTCTGAAAGCAACACCGATTCCACTTTGGTTCCAGGCACTACACCATCACCGCTAACCTCTATTGTCTTTCCTTCTAAGGTTTTGACATCAAAACCAGGATTCACAACAGTGGACTCGCCTAGCGTTATCGTCACATCTTCTAACACTACTGTTGCTACATCTCGAAGCGCGTCAATGACTCGATCATCAGTAATCCGCAATTCACCGATCGCACTTACATTGCCTGTGAAATCGTATGAAGAGAGTTCAAAAACTTGCTCATTAGGCTGCAAGTTGCTTTCGGCTGATTGCCTACTTGGGTAGACCGCCAGTTCTGAAGCTACCCCAATGCTATGATTTGCGCCACCACCAAGGACAATACCGTTGTCCGTATTACCACGAACAGTCGTATTCACAACGGAAGTCTGATCTGCACCAGCGAAATAGATTGGTGATGCATCTAACCTCTCAAGCAGTGGCTTGGTCAAGCTAATGCTTCGAACCCCTGCATCAATTTTTGAGATCTTAGTGTCAGGAGCAATTCCCTTTCCAAAAACTTTGACCCCTTCGAACAGACTGTCGTAGTCCCTGAAACTTTGATTAAAAACAAGTGTTTCGGCATTCTTGACACCAGATGCATCCCCAAATAGTCCAACTGATAAACCGGTCGTGTTTTGCTGAATTAAATTTTCCGTAGGAGCACCGAACTCAACAAGTCTTGCATTGCCTGAGTAAAAACCAGGTCTCGAAAAAGCCTTATCCAAGAACACGATGCGTTGTTCTTTATCGATACCTATGATTTCCCCAGTCTCGACTTCGCCGACATCTTCACCATCAACAACACTTACCTGCTGGCCAAGAAAGACGTGCTCTAACGGTACCGAATCACCCAATTCGAGCCGGTTGCTTTGAGTCCCCCCTGAAGCAGCATGACCTACGAGAATCGATCCGTTTGCTAGCCGATCTTGTACCGCCGATTTATCAATAATTAGTTGCTGGTTTGCCACATCAACTGAGACAATAACCGTCCCTTCCTCCAACCCCAAACCAAACACCGCCAAGCCCGGACTGAATTTCGCCCAGTCCGAAGATGCAGCTGTAATGTCGATAGCTTTGCTTCCCGCCTCAAATTCTGCGTCGTAAAATTTCGGACTTCCAGCAGACGTAGTCACGCTAGGCACAATTGGTTGCACGCCGATGCGAGCCTCGGAGGCCACAACTTCAAGACCCGTCGTATTAATAATGCCTTCTGTGCTACCAAGAGTAGTACCGACAACTGTGGAGCCAGTAGATCCATCCGCGAATTTAATACCAGCGATCGTAGCGCCTACAACTTGGCTATTGAGGATTGTTGTGTCGATAGATTTGCCACTTACATTGACCCCATACAAAGCTCCTGCGCGCGTACCTTCGGCAGTTCTTCCCAGTTCTACGTCTGATATCAATACACCTGACGCCTCGTTATCAACGCGTATCATGGAACCATCGTTAAATCCACCCAAACGAATTCCTCGAACCACCGAACCACTTGCCTGTTCACTACTCAGAACTAGGCCATCAATTTCTTCACCCGCTATCGTGGCTTGCCCAGTCGAAGTCCTCGAAATAAAACGTCCATCGATTGTTACCCGCGAGGTTCTAGCACCGTCCAGATCGACGGTTCCATCAATCGTCAAAGATCTCTCACTTATTTCAGGTAACGGTTGGTCCAAAAGAATTTCGGAGACTGATGGATTGAATGCAATCACCGGGTTCTGACCGTCGATTTCCGTTAGTTCAATAAATTCATTCCTCTGAGCAAGCGACACTAACGAATTCAACGTACCAGGCTCGGTGCCACCCGCATCGTTCGTAACTTCATAACGAACTCGCTGCCGCGGATTATCACTACCAATAAATGTCGACACGGCAGCTGTATTTCGGTGAATATTGATTGCCGACTGTGCAGATTCACTTACCGAGAACTTCGCCTTTAGTATATCGCCAAATACAAAGTACTTATCCAAGTCCTTGAGAGCTTCGATGCTAAGTTGTTTGTCTGATTCGAGGGTAACTTGTTGACTACCTGAATTAATTGATTGAAGCTTTACATTCGCGGTGGTGCCATCGTTTACAGCTTCGACAATAGCAGTACCGTCTACTTCCACGTCATCTTTTAATGTACCGTCTACTTCCGATCTAGATTTCAATGTAGAAAATGAATCGAAACCCTCATCCAAGGTCACGCGGTAACGAAAGACCTCTGGGTCTGTTGCATCTGAAACATCTTCGACAATGCCCGTTTCAAAAACAAAATACTTACCAGTATCCCTGAGGTCTTCGAGGCTCAGTTGTTTATCTGATTCAAAAGTGACTTGACGATTACTTGGATCACTGGCATGAATTATTACGCTAGCGTCCGTCCCATCCTCTATAGCTGCAACAACGGCGGTACCGCTTACTTGCAATCCGTTTTCCAAGTAAGAAAAAGAATCAAATTCATCACCTAGGGTGACGCGATACCGAAAGACTGAGGCTGTCGCTTCTGAGATGTCTTCGACAGAGCCGTTTGAGTGGGCCCGTACGGCACTGGCAGTTGCTGAATAAAGCGTGAGGTCTCGCCCATTAAAACTGTGAATTCTGAAGCCGTCGTTCAGCCCACCGCCCAGGACTTCAAGTCCTTCATAATTCTTATCTTCTATCCCTTCAACCAACAACTCATTCGTGTACGCGCTTGTCGATTTTACAGTCGCCAGCCCACTCGCTACCCGTGGGTTTTTAAAATCAATGCCTCCATAGCCAAATGTCTCAACAGCAAACGAGGCCACCCCTGTTCCCGTTTCTTCTATCATTGAGAAGTCGATAGTCGTAATGGCTTTGAATGTCACTTCGTTAATTGAGTCAGACTGAAGGACATCACCATTTCTAAGACCAATTTGCCGATAGACAGGGTCGATTCCGGTCACAACGGCGCCGGGCCTTATGTTAGAGCCTTTTACTTCTTGCCCGATATGGATTGTGTAAAAATCATTCCAAGAATCCGGCATTTGAATATAGTTATCAAAACCTTGACTGTAATAATCGCTTTTGGAATTCTTTATTTTTAGTGGTGTTGATTCTTCAACTAATACCTCCTGAGGTAGGCCTCCCGGTGATACCTCAATTTTCCTAATTGCTGGAAGCACCTTCGTGATGACCGTTCCGGGTTTAATACCCAGGCCGTACACTGCCTGCCCCTCTCGTAGCGATCCATAATTCGTGAACTTTTCACCCAGGTTAACGACTGTTTTTACGATCCTGTCATTTTCATCACGCGTATCTTGCGTAAAAGGTCGCTGAAATTCTATCGTGCGCAGATCCGAACTCGACAGAACATCTTCAGGTCTAAGAAATATCCGCCCGTTGTCCCTGTCAATTTGAGTTACTACGGCGCCCTGTTCGATGTTCGGACCTTCTACCTTATAGCCAACTTCAATTTTGTTAAAATCAAAGAATTCGACCTTGTTGTTACCTTGTTCTACAGCATCAACAGACTTTCCTATTTCTTCTCCATCGTCCGAAAATGTGAGAAGTGCAACTCCACTCTTGGTAAAAGCATGAGAGAATGTCACCGTATTTCGGACTGTATCAATTTTTGTGATTGTTGTACCTGGTGGCAGAGCATCATCTAACGTCAAAGGATTGTTGTCATCAATCTTGGCAGAAACAGCCATACCTTCTCCCAAGAGCTTAATATCCAAAGACACTTCAGGGCTTTCAAGGTAGTCCTCAGCAGTGGTACTGCCAGTGCTTTGTTCTTGGATATCAAATATGCCGCTTAGCTCACTATCCTGCTGACTTGTTATCAGAAATGAGCGAACCGCTGGATTGAGAGCTACTCTTTCTGATGCTGCTGACACAAATCCAAAAGTTACCCTAGAAACATCGCTCTTAGATGAAATACTGTTTCCGTCAAGCGTGATTTCTAGATTCTGGCTACTAAGTAAAGCAACTTGCAGAACCCGTGCGCCGACGTCTATTCCTGCCCCCGTGATAAGAACTACCTCACCATTGTTCAGACCCGATTGAATGGACTCATAAAGGAAATCAGTTCTAGCATTGAAAACATCTCCACCCGCTTTGTTTGGCTTTATTACGATTTTGTCATGATCTAACGGATCTTCCGGATCTCCTGTGGTGATATCGTTTGAATCAACCGATACTTGATTATTAATACCGAGCGTTAATACACCGTTTGCAAAGTCAACTCCTGTAACGCGAGCCCCTTCAATGATGCCATCACCAGAAACATTGTCGTTAACATCGAGATTCAAAATACCGCTAGATCTGCCAGCAACAACAAGCTGACTATTTTCAGTACGTGTGACACGCAACTCAGGAACGTTGGCATACTCTGTTTGCAATACTATTCCGGCCTGCTTGTCACCCTCTAAAACACGAACAAAAGTTCCAGGAAGTAAGTCGCTTCGAGTATCCTCACTCATTGCTCTTTCTAAGAGCCAATCTCGAAAGCCACTATCTCCTCCACCCAGACGCTTAACAACATAGATACCATTCGCTCGTGACTCATCAAATCTATTGGTATCAAAATCATCAACCTGATCTTTTACCAAGATCCTGTCGCCGACCTCCAAGGAAACGCCATCAATAACCGGCAGGCGTCCACTCCCAGTAAGCGTTGAAGGGAAAGCTCCAGGAGAGTTGCCTTGGTATGTATAGCTCTCTGCTAACTGCCCTGTCGTTGCAACTCGAACTTGCCGAGCAGATGCAGCTGCGACAGGACCATCAAAAACATCAACCGAACCTGCCGAAGATGTTATTCGGACATTTCCGGCGGCTTTCATTTCATCGCCAGCATTCAATAACGTGATGTCTCGTTGTCCAATATTGATATCGTCCGATGAATCGACACGTATATCCATTGAACCATTCGGCGTTGATGCAATAACAGAGGTCGCCTCAAGAATCCTTGCGGACATCGCTATTGGATTGTCACTTTCGGCTCCCCGGTCCACTCCCAAAGCTTCGAGAGAAATAAGTCCATTTTTTGCTGCAAGGTTTTCGAAAGTAATGTCATCAATCTCTGAAATACGGATGCCGGAATCCACAGAAAAACCAACCATGGATCGAACATCTGTTGACACATCAATTTCACCATCTGCTCGTATTCGCAACCGATCGGCAGACAGCCGACTTTCTCCCGTGACACCCGTTTCCCCAGATTGACTTACTCCCACCTGTCGTATTTCAATCGCGTTCGGTGCTTCAATAAGACCCACAAGTTCAACTGGACCCTGCGTAGCAGTGAGCAAAATATCGACTCGATCATCATCATATGGGGCAGAAAGAACCTGTAGAGAATTCTGTACCGTGACTTCTTCTGCTTCAATCGAAATACGTCCAGTTGTTGTGACAACTGGTGAAGACTGGCTAAACGTCTGTGCTTTTACTGACACGTCTCCGTCAGTTAGGACAGCTGACCTTATTTCTAGATTTTTTCCAACTTCAAAGCTGATTGCTGCTCCTGATCGTGGAACAGCATCAACAACGAGATCATCGGCTTCAGTTACAGACAACGCATAGGGAAAGGCGCCACGCGGATCAGCAACTGATTCAGCAGCAGTTACACGCAAACTGTCTACTACTGTACTTACATCAAATGTATTTGTGAGTGAACTACCCTCTGCCGGGGTTGGAATGTCGTTCCCTAAGGTAAGCGAAAGCACTTCGGCCTGCATAGAGCCCGACTGTTGTCCTGTTGCACGCGATCGTGTTGTCACAGTGAATGGTGCAAGCATTTCCCGCTCAGGCCTAGACTGCATGAGCACCATAATTTGATCTGCCGCCACATCCCCTTCAAGAACAAGATCTGCGGCCGATGCTTCAATATAAATCGTATCAGAGCGTATGGGTTCACCCGCCTGCGTTTGACCACTTGAAAGCTTAGCCTGAGGTCGTAGCAAAAGCTGACCTCGTTCACGCGTTGTCCACGTGTTCTGAGTGATATATAGCTCATAAAATTGGGCTGATATTTCAGACGCAACATCAACAAACTCGGACCTCGCAAATTCAAATCGTTTTTCAACGATGACATCCGGGGGAGACGAATAGCCACTACCACCGTCAGTAACAACAATTCGTTGAACTGCGCCCGCCATATCGAGAATTGCTTCGGCTGTTGCTGCTACACCTTCACCACGTGGGTTTGGCGGAAGAACACGAACTCGAGGGGGCACTTGATATCGATTGCCAGTGTCTTTGATCTTGATCTCTTCAACCACACCTCGCGACGCATCGATTACTGCGCGAGCTGTTGCGTCACGTGCTTTTGGTGGAGCTGGGACCTGCACCGTTGGCGCAAGACTGTAGCCTTCTCCTTGACTTTTGGCTCTGAAACGCCGGACGACACCATCTGGTTCTACGATCGCGTAATAATCTGCTGGTTTATCTGGCGGCGCAACGCCGCGACCGCCAGGAACAACAATGTTGCTACTTCCTGTATTTGTGATACGACCACCAATCAGTTCGATCCCTTGCCCGGGAAACGATATATTCCCACCCTGAATAGCTGTATTTCGTACGCCAAAATCGATGATCGGATTGGCTTGCTCGAAACCGAGCGGGTTGAATATATCCGACATTGTCACCGTTAATGCGCGTGCTTGGCTACCAGGGACTTCAACGCTTGGATAATTAAATCCAGCACTACTTACCTCGAGCTCATATATGCCACCAATCACTGACGCTGTCGCTGTCGCTGTCGTAGCCGCCGTAGGAAAAATTACGGTTGGTGACTGGGTATACCCCGAACCTGGATAGGTGACTTCTAATGCAGTAACTTGCCCTTCACTAACAACAGCTCGGCCCTCTGCCGGATCGACGTTCATAGTGGCATATAATTCAAGCACACCATCGACCTGTAGGCCCACAAATGATTCATCAAAGTAAATTTTTACTTCAGTAACTTGCTCTATAAATTCAGAGAACGGAAGGTTGTCATAGGTTTGGTCGAGAGGCTCTGGTTCTGTGACACCAATTTGCCCCGACAACTCATCCACAACTTTGAATGAACCATCTAGATTAGTGAACTTTTCTAACGGAACGGAATGGAACGTGTTCCCATCCCTTGAAAACATTACTTGAGTAACGTCCTCAAAGAGAGGGTCGTTGATGTACGACAGATAATCAACGTCTCGAAAAACCCCTTTTTGGTACCGACTTGAGTCTGTATCGGGACGATCATCTGAGTATGCAAGAACATTATTCAGTGATACTGTTCTGTCGCGCGAGTCCGGTGCTTTCTCCGCCCTAATTATCGGTTCCTGGAGTATTTCTTCTTCAAACGTTGGACTTGATTCATTGTTATCAGTGTATCTATATCCGCTGCCAGGATTAGTAACAATAATGCTCGTAACCCGACCAAGAGAATCGATTGTCGCTATACCAGTTGCTGTAATGCCATCCGTCCCATCGGGTAACTTCCCCTTGGGTTCTTCGAAATTAATACTTATATAATCAACATTGGGCAAGCCAGAACCAACACCCGGCAAACTAGGATTTGGATCGTATTTAGAACTAGCATGAGTAATCGTAATCGAATCTGGATCAATCCCTGTAGGCTTCTCAACTACAATAGTTGGTGTCGATATATAGCCATCTCCCGGGTTCGTAATATTTACGCTAATTACCCGGCCGTTAGAGTCGGTAGTTGCTGTACCTTCCGCCTGAATACCACCGCTTGGGCTATCAGGAAGACTAAACGTAAGCTCAATGTCAGTTGCATTTGGCTGGTAACCAGAACCAGCAAAAACAATTTCATATGAATTAGGGTCTACTTCATCTCCAATTAGGCCAACTACCAGTTCTGCCGGCTTGCCAACTTCAGCAACCGCTGTCGCCATACGCAATGCTCTTACTAATGGTTTTGGTAGTGCGGAATCGCTGATCTCATTCACGACATTTGCTGAAAGTTTTGTCACAGCCTGAACAGTGGGAGATAATTCATAGTTCTCACCAGCATTATAGAAAGGAAGCTTCCCTACCGCCGTGTTCTGAAAAGCAAGCGTCCCTAGAAAAGCATCCGTTATTTCAACGGTTGCATGGATGACTTGAGCCTGTGTCGGGAAATTTGATGTACCGTCCGTTGCACCAATTGTGTAATTGGTGCCGTCATTGATGTTTGTAACTTTTGTACCACGCAAAGTAGTTGGAATACCGCCGGACACAACGACATCGAAGCGATCATTCAAATCATCCAAGAAAGTTACGCTATCAGGATCAAGACCCTGCAGGTTTACTCCAAACCCGGGGCTCGAAACCGTGAGACTGTCTACCCTACCCGACACATATGCCACACTGGGAGGCGGTGGAGTATTTCCCGAACCAAAGGTTACTTTGGCATTTATCTGCATGTTCGGTGTCAGGGCTGGGACCGATAACACTGGAGCAAAATGACTTGGTATGGTTGGATCATAAAGAGGTATGCCAGCAAGTTTTGAAGCGGCCGACAACTGCAGCTTAATGTTTGGTGCACTGACGTAATTTGAACCACCGTCAATTAATTCGATTACGATACCGTCACCACGAGCACTCTCTGCACGTGCCCGCTCTCCGTACCCAATACGAACCGGAGAAGCCACAACTTCTGGTTGTGAAATAGCAATTACTGGAGCTGCTGTATAGCCTTCCGCTTGCGAAGAGTTGTTCCACCGCCTTAGTGAATCGACTCGCTTCAGTTGTGGAGCTGAAAACGAAACTGCCGTTTCACCGGAACCACCGCCCAAATAACCGGAGCCACCCGAACCCAGAAACAGCTGACCAGCACCACCAGAAATTCCTAAGATATCGATTTTCGCATCAGCAATAGTCGGCGGAGTGATAGTTGCTCTGTAGGTTTGTGTCGGATCGTACCCATACCCCTCATTCCCGGGTAAAACTTCCAGCGAGACGACCCTGCCGTCACTTAAAACCGGCGTCGCAGTCACTTGTCGTTCTGTGAATTCATCTGAAATCCGCACTCCGAATGTCGGGCTGATTTCAGACCCACCCTGAGGGTCAGTCACACGCGGAAGTCGTGCGTAGGTATTCGACTCCGACCTGCCGACAAACATGTAATTCGGAGTTGTCGTCGGGGCATTTATATGAATATTCGTAGCACGAAAGTCGATATCACCTGCCCCACCAGCTGATGTCGTCGCTGCAACATCAATTGGGCTATTTACAAAGATAGACGAACCATCGGCAAGAAGATCAACAGTAACGTTTCTATCTATTGTGGCACCGGGCGTGAATATTACGTCGTTAGAGACTGTGGGTTTGACAAAAACAAGATACTCAAGGTCTTTAATACGGACAGCATTGGTAGCCGTATCAAACAATTCTCCTTCTTGCAAATCAGCTTCAACAATGTCGACGTTTATTCCATCGAGAGAACGATTTTCCGAATTAGGTTCATAAACATTATTAAGTTCGTTACTACTTATAGTGAATTGAATAGAGGAATTATCTGCTACGGTACCGGAAATCGACGCATGCCTTTGGACTTCTTGACTTTCGAAGCCAGTAGTATCCCTGTCTGTATCGTCTTCCCTAATACGCGAGTCAATTGGCGTTGAGACACCAGGACTGAAAGAGGTGAACAATTTGCCCTGACTTCGTTTCGCGTTAATACCTTGATCAGGATTTGTGAAAAACAACTGGTAGCCTGCACCTCCAGATGCTTGAACGTTAGTAGCTTGATCTACAAAGGAAGCCTTGAAGGGATTCTGTCCCTCTGTTGAACGGCCAACTTCAATCGTCCCACTAAGCGTTCCAGGAACAATACCGAGCGACGGTGCTCCATCGGCCGATCTACCTGTTATCGATTCCGGGATTCTAAAGTTTAGAGGCTGAGTGACAGTAGCAACGCCAACTGTTGGCTGACTCCCTGATCGATAATCACGTACTAAACTTGTGTCAGGATTTGAATTAGCTGATGTTCGTATAACATACCCAACATAGTCTGCTTCCATCACTGGTGGCACAGTCGGCGGCGAGGACCACTCGCACGTGAGATAATAACGCCTTGCTTCTCCTGAACCCAGACACTGTAACTTGATGCTGCGTGGAAATATATAACCTGGTTCACGGCCTTGTACGGGTGTTAACCCAACGGATTGAAGCGATTCTGGCCTCCCGCCAAATCCTGGCCCGCCGGTGATATAGAGATCCTGCCCATAGGCATTGCTAGTTGGAACTGAACGAAAATCACTGTTATTCGTCCCACCTCCATCCCAAGAACTGAATGTCCATTCACTGACCGTGTTGTCACCCTGTTTAATTTTGACTGATCCAAAAAAATCTGCAGGGCCGCTTACGCCAGCGGGGCTGTTACTTCCGACATAAATATTTGTACGGTCAAGCGCAAGCTTCGTTGTATTTCGACTATCACCTCCCGCTGGATTGAAGTCTTCTGGCTCAAACAGCCACCAAGCATCAGCAATAATTTCTTCGGATTGATCGCTCTGTTGAAACGATCCATTAGTCACAATGATGTCGTCGTACCGAAGAACGTCCTCAAAAGCCTGATATTCCAAGAAGCTACCATTATCTGCTACAAGCAGTCGTGTAGGATCCGTTTGCAGTTGCTGAATGTAAACATCTGACCCAAGATCTGAGGCAATGGTCACTAAGCCTGGGATTTCTAGAGGGTTGTTATTCTTTCCGATTCCGACTTGAAGATTATCGCCGTCCCAATCCGTTTCAACAAAGGTCTCTCTGACAATCGTATTAACAGACAGCGCAATACGGGGTTCCAACTTTTCGCTGGCTGACAATGAGTGTGTGCAGCTTTTACGTTGCTGACGCAATCCTAAAGAAATACCAGAAACGAGCTCTCGCACACGTCCTGCTACTTCACGTCGCGCGGCCATTATGCGAGGTTTTTTTTCAAAGCGGCTTTGTGAAAAAAGCGTTGCTAGAAAAGACATGAATATCGTTCCCTTTCAAACTGCATTAGCTATCTAAAGTCCACAGTGGCTACTGACCAAGCCATCACCTAAAATTTGCCCTGATCCGTATTGAACTGACTCATCACCCCATTGCTAAAACCTCAAAAAACTTTTGTGTTCATAATGTCGTAACGGTTCCCGAAGTCGATAATGAACGCAGGAGGTGATGGTTTCGTAAAAATTCGGCCTATAGTCCCTTGAGAACACAGTCTGCCACCCGCCTCCACGGCAGGCAAGTTTTCGGTGAGGATTAAAAAATAGAGGTGAAAACGGCTGGTTTGCACCGGTATTTTGCCCCCTTCGGCAGCAATAGCTCGTTGAGACCCCCTCTTCTGATCAATCTTCGGCTATCTTGATCCATGACAAATTTCCAAGTCACCACCCGAACTCAAAGTCCACCTAATCGAGCAGACCACCCTGATCTCTATGCCTGTTTATTCTGATTAATTGGAAGATTTTATCTTCTACGCAAGTATCCGAGATTTGTTCGTAACTTTTTTTAACTCTGACCGATCGTTCAAGACAAACGCGGATGTTCTGACAACACTGCATTTCAACAAATATGAATGATGTTCGATCCTACGCTTGCAGAACAGGTTTGTTCTGCTTGATTACGATCTATCCAAAAAACGCATTAAATGCACTTGTGTCTAGAGAATGGCCCAGAATCGCAGATTAGCCAGAACGCGCACGTCACAAATTGTTATTAGACAATTAAGACAGGCGCATTCTAAGACAGGCACATTCTAAGACAGGCACATTCTAAGACAGGCACATTCGCCAACTAAAACAACACCGCTGCTCTTCACTCAAAATCAGTTCTCATGACATTTTTTGTGAGAAAGATGTGCCGACGCCAACTTTCAAGAAGCCTATGATCTTGATTCGAACCTCCATCTGAAAGCCATTCAAGAATTTATTTTCCATCTAAAAAAATAAACGGGTGGCCAGTTTTGAGAGACCCTGAGTTATTCCTACACGTTGTGTTTAGCCCCAAACAATAAAAGTCTTTCCAATCCCTCGCATCCACACTGGCGGGTAATCGATGCATTCGAAACGCCTCAAATTGGTCACGGAATAAATGGCTCGGAGCCCCTGTCAAGCTATTTCGCTCAGGAACAGGACAGCGTCGGCAAACGCCAGCAGCTTGAAATAACACGCTGCCAATCTGAAACTGCCTCGGATCACCTGCCGCATATTCTGGTTCAAAACAACCTTCGGAGGGTGATTCCACACTCTTACAGGAAGAGACTGGGCATGCAAGTGAGTCCTCCCAGAACGCTCCACGCAACATAGTGCTAGCGGCATCAGTACTGTCTGCACCCACTCCCTCATTTCGCTCGACTGCCACCTCAAGGTTCATCCGAAACCGTCGTCTTGCTTCTTCTATCGTCCAGCCAAACCAGCGTGCTACTTCACGCAGACTTTCATTTGAAATAAGTGTCGGCCCAGCCGCATCTCGGTCGTCTGGAAAGCCGCCATCAAAACGCTCTTGAAGTAAAACATCTGTAGAGAGAGCCTCTGAAAGCCATTCGCAGGGACCCTCACGATTCGGAAGAAGTGGAAAAGTCTCTTCTCGAAGCGAAGAGTTCTCACCTGACAGATTTTTATCGATTGAGAGCGTTACAAAGTTCCCGGTATCGGATGATTCTATTTGGCTGTTCTCAATACCTT
>WLWG01001039.1_pt1 | contig 26587 bp, 30 predicted proteins | sample 6712871 | NCBI WGS metagenome assembly WLWG01 (sample SAMN12718693, study PRJNA515312) | sponge metagenome | isolation source: marine sponge | host: Mycale hentscheli | place: New Zealand: South Island, Marlborough, Capsize Point | collected 2003-05-01
TATCCCATCAAGAGAAAATAAAAAAAACACTTGCAAGAAGGTCCAAAATCTGTTTAGCCCGCGCGCTGATTGAATCGCAACTAGTATTAGCAACGCTTATAGCAACAAGAGGGGTGGAGGGGTTCGAGAATTTGCTGCATTTCGCTTTATATATATATAAACTCAGCCTTTAAAAAAAATCCAACTCAAGGGGTGCTTACGCCCAACCCCCCCAAGGGGTTGTGGTGCATTCGGGGTAGAACCATATTTGCGGATACAGCTTCGCTATGGGCGAAGCCATCTATGACGTATCCCGGAATCGGGAGGACTAGGTATTATCGAAGAGTTATCCATCAGTCATAGGCATTATTTCACGCTCTCCTTCACGCTAATTCAGGGAGAGCAACCTATACTACGCGGGGCTGACCCTTGTTCCCAAGAGGCAGGTAGTCCTAACGTAGTGCCGTGTAGTTTAATGTCATTCGGGTGGCTATCCCCGGAAGTCGTTTTCGCCCGCATCGGGGTTTACCTCCTTGACTATATTATGTATGATACCATACCTGCCAAGACCCCGAAGTCAACCCCAAAGTTTTTTAAAAAAAAGTATTGACAATGTTCTCAGTTTAACCATAGGTTCCCTTAATGGATGTTCCATCGGATGACAAAGAGGAGCTAATGGAGGAGATTACTTCTGCCATTGAGCAGGTAGTGGAGGTAAAGCAACTGGGTCAAATCAAGAGTCTTTCGGTGTATGACCCCAAAAAAGTAGCAAGGCTACTTTACTTATACAGCAAAGGAACGAGCCAGACGGCTCTGGTAAAGAAATACAAATACTCCAGGCAAACCGTCCTGAACGTGCTGGTGGACTACGCAGATCATCTTGGCAAACTACGGGATGTTGCTGGGAAGATTTCCGCAAAGAACTATATGAACATATCTTCCTTGGAGGAAGATTTGATTGAACGGGTGCGTGGGCGAATGGAGGACGACCCGGAGTTTGAGGTAAACTTTAAGGATCTAAAGGAACTATCAATAGCCAAAGCTAACTCCTTCCGCGAGGCAATGACCTCAAGGGGGGAAGCCAGTTCCATCACCGAGGATCGGCACGTAATCACGCAACAGGACTACGATGACACCCTAGCTGCGGCTAGGGCTAGACTTGAAGAAATGAAACGCGCCGATGTCATAGATACGGAGGACACCAATGAGTAATAATATAAAGAAGCTTGAGGACAACGAGGAACTATACGAGAAACTGCGATCCCTGTTTACCGAACACTTTGACCACTTTTGCTTCATCGTAATGGATGAGGACGGTGATCTATACTATGACTACAACAATGTACGAATCGGGCGTATGCTAATCAACGAGACACGCAAGGAAATGGAAGCGGAGATTGAGGATTGCGAAGCTATATGGTTCGATGACGAAGAGGAAGAATAACTATGGGAAAAGGATGCTCACCCCGGAAGGGACATAACGCTGAAAAGCAAAGTAAGAACCACGATGACATCGACTGGAGTAAGAAACCCACCGATCGCAAAGTTACCGTGCGCGTTAACGGCAAGAAGGTTTAATGCAATGAATGCAACACTTTAAAAAGTAAAACGCACATAGTAGAAGTATAGATGGAGCTAACATTTACAGAACACCCACTGCTACCTTCTCCAACGGATGAAGAGATCATCCTGTTGGGCGAGACAGATCCAAAGCTACTGGAGGAACTGTATAAAGCCCACGAGGGTAGAATCAAGGCTTCAATGGATGACCCCCTCCGCTATGGCTTCAACCTTCCCGGCTGGCAGAGGATACGTGATGCCCTGGACGAGTTCTATGAGGTAATTACATTTGGAGGAAACCGTAGTGGTAAAACGACCGGTTGTGCCAAGTTGTTGATGGAGGATGTAACCAAGCAGATGGATGGACACGTTGTATGTTTCTCACAGAACGCTGACACCTCCGTAAAGATCCAGCAAGCTGCGGTATGGGAAATGATGCCAAAGGAGTTCAAGAAGAAAACCAAGAGCATCGAGGGATACATCAATTACTCAATGCAGAATGGATTCACTGGAAGTTCATTTGTTTTCCCCGATACTAGAACACGGGTGGACTTCAAGACCTACACCCAGTACAGCAATAATCCAACAATCCTTGAGGGATTTGAATTTGGTTTTAAAAACTGCACGGGTATGAACATCGGTGCTTGGCTGGATGAATACCTTGGGGATGCAGCGTTAGTTAACACTTTACGGTTCAGGCTTGCTACCCGAAACAGTAAGATGCTCGTTGGCTTTACCCCGATTGATGGTTATACATCATTCATTGCTGACTATCTCAAGAATGCTGAAACCTTAGAAACAAGACCCGCTAAACTACTCCAAGGTCAGCAGGTTCCAACCATTCAATACAGTCCATCAAGGGATGCCGGGGTTGTTTACCTACATTCGGATGAGAACCCTTTCGGTGGATATGAACGTATTGCCAAGGATCTAAAGGGAAGACCCGAAGACGAGATCAAGGTTCGTGCCTACGGACTACCAGTAAAGTCAGCAAATTCTTTGCTTCCTTACTTCAATACTGAGGTAAACGTACTAAACGAGACTCCCAATAAATACGGGATGACGTTCCCCGACATATCAGAGAAGTCGAAGTTCAGCTGTTACCAAGTGGTTGACCCCGCAGGTGCTAGGAACTATTCAATGATATATGCAGCGGTAAACGAAAACAAAGATGTTTATATCCGAGCCGAATGGCCCGATCGCGCAACATACGGAGAGTGGGCTTTGTTTGGTGAGCCGAAGTGGAAATACGGTCCAGCATCAAAGAAAATAGGACTGAACGTGGAAGGTTACTGCGAGTTGTTCAAAGAGATTGAAGAAGAACTAGGCATCGAGGTCATTGAAAGAATTGGTGACTCCCGCTACTTTGCTAGGGAAAATGAAAACAATGATGATCTATTTACTGCCTTCTATGACTACGGCATAAGCTTTGTGCCTTCTAGTGGTGTAATGGAAGAGTTGGGCATAGCTGCCCTTGATGACTGGTTCAGCTATAACCCGAACATAGACGTTGATGAGGTCAATAGACCAAGATGTTTTATTCACAGCGATTGTGGAAATCTCATTGATAGTCTGATAAACTATAGCTCAAACGGAAAAGCGGACGAAGCACTAAAGGATTTCTTTGACGTCATTCGATACTTAAGGATGTCGAATGGTGGAGAAGGTCCCGACTTTTTATCTAACAGCTCACTGCAAGCTACACTTAACACACGAGGAGGATATTAATATGGCAAAGAAAAGACTGTCAGAAATGGCAAAAGAATACGGATTAACTTTCGATCAAGCGCACGAAATTGCATCAAACAATCTTGATGAAGAAATGATTACCGGCAAAGGCAAAAACCTTTGGATCTCCAAGGAGGGTCAGGACTGTATGGAGAGCCTGATTCCTATGGTTACTCAGCATCGTGGTATAGTTATATCACAAGCACCTAACCCTAGATTTGTATTTGTTAAAACCCAGGAGTCCGTGAAAAAGTTCAAAGTCCTAATTCCGCTTGCCTTATCTGGTAAAATGGACTCAAAGGTAATTTACTTTGAGGGGGACAGTTTAAGCGGCGAAACAAAGTACACGATGATTAAACCCCCAATGCGCCGATAACATTGCCAAGTATGGTAAAATATTAGAATTTATGGAATCCGAAAATATCTCAAACGCATTAACATACGTAGAGAAAGAGCCAAGTGTCCAAACGCTTCGCTTTGCATACGATCAAACTGTAACTGAACTTGAGTCATACTTTGATTTATGCAGAACCAGTTATGATGACAGGCGCAATTGGTGGCCCGGAAAAAGCCGTGACCACAGAAAGCACGGTGCTGACGCATTCCCCTGGGAGGGAGCTTCGGATATGGAGAGTCACGTTATTGACGAACGCATTACTCGACTGGTGTCGTTATTCGTTGCGTCCTTGAACCGAGCTAATGTTCGTGCGTTCCCAACTGCGGTAGATGATATAGGTAGAGCCAAACTTGTTTCTAGCTTTCTCAAGTGGATGGTTACTTCGGGATACATCCCTCGTTTCAATCGTGAGATGGAACTGGGTGCTAACTACCTGCTAGAGCGCGGTATTTTAATTACTTACGTAGGTTGGCATCGGGAGGACAGAACCTTTCTACAGGAACTGAACCTAGATCAAATCGCTTCGATGGCTCCAGAGATTGCCGAAGTAATAAGAACCGGAGAAGAGGACGACACACTAGTCACATTAGTGCAATCTACTTTCCCCGGCGTCACAACGCGCAGAGCTAAAGCTGCATTAAAACAATTACGTAAAAAAGGAGTAGCTAAGTTGCCAGTTGTGCGCCGCCAAATTGATGCGCCCGAAGTTAAGACTTTAGCCCCCGATGGGGACTTTTTCTTTCCACCCTATGTAACCGATCCACAACGTGCGCCGTATTGTTTCTGGAAAACATACTTCACCCCGCAGGAACTTGAAAACAAAGTTGCTACGGACGGATGGGATCCTGACTTCGTTGATTACGTTATTAAGAACTACCGAGGTGTAAATGCTGACAGCATAGAGCGATCCAATGAGAACCGCCGATCCACAAGCATAACTGATAACGCCTATGAAGCTGACGAACTGGTAGAACTTATTTACGGATACCAGCGTCTCGTTGATCAGGAGGATGGGGCAGAAGGAATCTATTGCACCGTTTTCCATCGTGAGTTCAGCGGAAACGAACAAGCACCAGGTTACGCAAAGTTTGAACTTCTTAACGGATACGAGGACTACCCAGTAGTAGTTACAAAACTTTCCGAGGACAGCAAACGTCTCTATGACACAATGACTGTTCCCGATGTCCTACGTGGCATACAGAACCAAGTTAAGGTTGAGCGCGACTCACGAGTGGATCGCAACAGCATCGCTACCCTACCTCCAATACTTCACCCAGTTGGGCAAGCCCCAACGGACTGGGGTCCGGGTCGTATGATTCCATATCGCCGTAAAGGAGATCTGGACTTTGCACCGACACCACAAGCCCCAACAGGTTCCATAGAAATCGAAAAGACCCTTGAGCAACAAGCTGATCGTCTTATTGGTCTTGATGAAACATCTACAATTAGCGGAATACGTAAACAATTCCTAGTGGATAAGTATTTATCACACGCAGCAGAAGTAATGTCTATGGCATTCAAATGCTTCCAGCGATTTGGACCGGATGAAATTTTCTTTCGAGTCACAGGGAATGCTAACCCACTAACCCTGACAAAGGGGTCAGCGGACGAGAACTACGATATAATGATTACTTACGATGTTCTTAATGCTGATCCACAGGCACAGGAGCAAAAGCTACAACAGGTTGTAGCCTTGACACAAATGGATCGGAATGGTCGAATCAATATGGATGCTCTGCTTGATGTAGCCGCATCCTCCATTGATCCAGTCCTTGCCGATAACATTCTCCAGCCAGCCAAACAAGCCACAGAACAAGTTACTCAGTTTGTTACTGATGACTTAGCTAAGATATACTCCGGGATGGAAATGCCAGCTCGACCAAATGGCGGTCAGCTTGCGTTGCAAATTATTCAACAGTATGCCCAACAACCCGATATTGCCCAAAGACTTGTTCAGGACGAAGCATTTGCAGCGCGTCTTCAAAAGTATGCTGGTCAGTATCAGTTTGCTCAACAGCAGCAAATCAATGCCACCCAGTACGGACAGTATGGAACCGCAGCCGCACAAGTCGGCAACGTCCAAACACAAGGACTTACTGGATCTTAATATGGCGGATAAACAGAAATACGTACCAGTAATCAAGGAACCTCAATACGTTCCAGTCGTTAAGGTTGGTTCCAAGAAGGCAAAGGCAAGCCCCTCGCCAAAACCAGCTAATAAAAGCACACGGGAGTATGGCGCACAACGGGCTGAACAAAAACGCCGTGATAAAGTAGTTAACACATTGATTGATTTAATTGCTCTGGAGTCCAGAAGTGAAGGCGTCCCCGGTATGGCTGTCGTTGCCAAAAGTATTCTTAATCGCAAGAAATACATTGAGGACGGAAAGGACTGGGAAGGTTTCCCAGTGTATAAAAATGCGTACTGGACAAAGGGTAAGAGCGACATTATGTCTATCATAACCGCAAAGGATCAGTACGAGCCAATGAATCCAGATGGCACACTGCGATACGATGATCAGGATCCATTAACGCAACAGGATCGGGATCAGTCCAGGATGGCATTAAATATTGCTCTGAATGACCAGGAGTATGCCAAGATGGTTGAGGCAACAGGACTACCGCAGGAAGCTTTCTATGCCTCAGGTTTTAGAACCAAGACGGCAAAGGATGATCCTTCTCAAAATGTTGGGAACTTTATTTACAAGAACCATATTTTTAATACCGCTACTGGAACCGAAAAACCATCAAAGAAGTAATATGCAACTAGAAGACGATCTCAAACAACTTTCTAACTATGAAGCCTTTGCTCGGTTTGTAGCAGTTATCGAACAACTGCGTGAGGAGTGCATTGCGGAAATGCACAAAGCACCCACAGAAACACTACAGCAATTAGCAGGTCGAGTACTGACATACGACCAGCTGTTGCAAATGTGCGACTGGAAGAACATCCGACAGATCCACAGCCAATCCCTCAGCTAGGGTTGCGTGGTATGTTACAATAATTTTATCGCCATCGCTCGGCGTCAAGGAGTGGAAACAAACAAATTATGTCAGATGAAACAGTAACGGAAATCGCTGAGTCCGTATCAGAAAATCCAGCGGAGCAAAGTAATATGACAGCGGCTGACTTTATAGCCAGACGCTTGGGGCAAAGCACGGAAGTTGCTGATCCTGAACCAGAGGTAACTAGCGTTACCGATGAGACAGAAGAAGTAACTCCGGAAATTGCGCCACCATCAGAAACAGGCGAAGAGAAAACCCAAGAAGACGGTGATGAGGCGGAAGCCCCAGAACCCGAAACAGAGGCAACCTCGGAGGATGTTCTTTCACAGTTAGACCTTGATGATATGTCCGAAGAAGATCTTCGTGAACTATCTGAAAAACTTGGCAGTCGGGCAGTGGCACGATTCGGAGAGCTTACCGCAAAACGGAAAGCAGCCGAAGAACGTCTTGCCCTATTAGAGGCTAAGTTGCAGGAAACACCTAAAACTCTCAAAGCACCCGAACAAGTCGCAGATAACCCCTTCGCTTCACTAAGTACAGTTGAAGCCCTACAGGAAAAAGCCGATGAAGTAAATTCAGTAATCGAGTGGGCAGAGGATACGTTGTTTAATGCAGATGGATATGGTCCAGAAGATGTAGTAGCTACAGTTGGTGATAAAGAAATGACCAAAGCAGATGTGCGGAAGACTTTATTGAACTCTCGCAAATCTAGGGACAAGTTCTTACCAGCACAACTTCAGACCCTGCAAGCACAGGAGCAAGGAGAACAGCTTAAGCAAAATTTTGATGCTAAAGCAGTTCAAGAACTTCAGTGGCTTTCAGGAGAGGACAATGACACAAGGCAACAGTATAATGCAATTATGCAGGATAAACGAGTGGAGACGATGCTAAAGAATCTTCCGCCCGATGTATCCGCACAAATGCCTTATTTAATGGCTCACGCAGCCAACAGTCTATATGGACGCAAGCCAGTTCCACAGGAAAAGGCTTCTACTTCACCGAAGTTAAATCCACCTAAGACCGTTGATTCAGTTGCGGCGCAGTCAGAAAAGAAACCCGATCCCGCCAAGAAAGCCCTGCAAGGCTTGGTAGATCAATATCGCAATTCTGGTAATAAATCTGATTTCATCAAATACCGTACACAAAAACTTAAAACCCGATAACCAATTATAAAATATTATGGCATTCTCAAATACCTATGATGTAAATAATCCTGGATCGGCTGTTTCCAATCGCGAAGACCTTACAGATGTATTGACCATCTTGGCTCCCGAAGAAACTCCGGTTCTTTCCTCCGCACAAAAACAACGTGCAGTAGCAACCAACACCGAATGGACTGTTGACACGCTTTCAACTCCCGATACCGCTGGTATCGTAGAGGGTGATGACGTTCTCATTCATACTGACCAATTCGCTGGACGCGCTCGTATGGGCAACTTCACGCAGAAATTCCGCCGCAACTACAAGGTCTCCGACCTTCAAGAAGCTGTTGATTCTGTTGGTCCCGCTAAGATTGCTCAAGCAGAAGCCAAAGCTATCCGCGAACTAAAACGTGACATCGAGGCAACTCTTTGCTCCGCCAATGTTAAGCAACAAGCTACTGATGTTCTTCCATACAAGATGACTGGTCTTGGTGGTTTCATCGACAGCAACGCTGCTGACTCAACTGTTCCTGCTGGATTCAAAACTCCTGCAAGCAGCATCTACACCACTACTGAATCAGCCGCTAACGCATTTAGCGAAACTGCTTTCAATGACATCATTTCAAGCATCTTTGAAGTGAATGGTGTATCCAACGGTCTTGTCCTTGTGGCTGACGTTGGTCTTCGCCGCGTGATTAGCGACTTCGCTCGTTTGTCAACTGTGACTACCGAAACTAGCATCCGCAACGTGGACTATGACGGTAATGTTGCTGCTATCAAGCTCTCTGTTGAGCTTTACCAAAGCGACCACGGTGTCGTGTCTATCGTCAACGCTAACCCTGACTGTATGCCCAACTTCGGCGGAACCACTGCTAACTCTAGCGGTTACCTCGTCAATCCTGAGTACTACGGCATTCACGAGCTTATCCCAATGGGAAGCACTCGTCAGCCCAACAACGGTGGCGGTGAGCGTGGTTTCGTTGATTGCGCCCTGACCCTCGGTGTTTACCACCCACAGGCTCACGGCTTGATCCAAGACGTTCAGTAATTATTCTGGCTGGGGGGCGAAAGCCCCCCCGCCTTTTTATTATGCAAGTTGTAAACCAACAGCCACATATTTCCGATGAGGAAATAAACAATGCTTTGATGGCAGAGATTCAAGCGAGTCTCCACGAAGAAAAGCATACTGAAACAGATCGCTATAACTTAGCCCGGAAGGATGCTACCAGTAATATTGGTAAAGAACATCCTTTGCTCGGAAGATGTGTAGCGGTTATGCCACCAAGAGAATACTTCCGACTGATCAAGAAATACGGACACGCGGAAGTTCATTCTAAAGAATTTTTAAAATACTTCCAAAAGAACTTTAGCGATCTCAGCCCCAACAAGATTTAATGCAAACCAGAACATACGGCGATCTCTTTAAATTGATTCAATCCCTTGCTGGGGTTCGTGCGTTTGCACCCTCGGAGCAAGACGATATTGCTAATTTGATTAATCGCAGGTTCTCGGAAATATACAACGAAAGCCCAATATGGCCCCGATACGTTGTTCCTTCCGAACCTCGGCTGGGTACATTAAGCCAAATCATTCCCTACACACAAAACTCCTACGTGATTACCAATGCGGGAGTAAGCAAAGCCAACGGGCTTTACGAACAGGGTATGAGTTCGGACTTGTCTGATGCTTATACTCTTAACGGATCCCAAATCCGTTTTACTATAAGTGGATTTACTGGATCGGATGAAGATGCCAACGGCGAGTATCAGTTTAATTACGCAACAAGCTTGTCGGGCGGAAGTGGCTCGATGGAAAATGGTGAGTGGGTTAATACAAAAACACCGGGCTATAGAATTAGACGTTATTTATTTTCTGACTGGGCGGGTCCAACTGGTGATTTCTGGGAACTTTCATCTCCATCTAGTTCGGTTATCGCAACTGCTCCGAACAAAACCCTTTACCCTTGGCTTGCTACGTGGAGCCTTGGGACTTTTTCTGGCCCGGACGAAACCTATAACCTAAGTAACGGAGGTGTTATCAGCGAAAACACTTTATCCGCCCCCGCAGTTTCATCTGGTGAAACAGAAAAGAGCATATCATTATATACTGCGGGTTCTGGTTTTGGAAAAGCAATTAACTTTTCTGACTACTCACAGAACAACGGATTGCTACCAACGCCTTCATCTACATACACGCAGGACATTGGTGACTTTATTCGCATTCATAGAACTGAACCGTTCTTAAATAATTCTGCGCTGGAGTATGACTTCTATGTATCCTTTGATGGGGCGCACGTAATGAACGTGGTTGCATCTATTGAAGGAGTATATTACGTTACATACAAAGCACCGTTTGTTCCATTCTCGGTAACCTCTGATTATACCAATAGTGCGGTCGAGGTTCCACTGGAGTTCTTTCATTACTTAGCGCACAGCACTTATGCTGACTTCTTGCGTATGGACGGACAGACGGACAAGGCTTTTGCCGAAGAGCAAAAGGCGGCAACCTATATGGCACTTGAATTAGAACGCATCGACACACGATCAAATAATAATTCATTGAACCAACGGTTCTCGACTTACGTAAATAAACAATCCCGATAATTTAACACACACTATGAACTCATACATATCCAACCTATACTTAAAGCCTACCGATGGTGCTACATCCCAACGCTTAACCCCGGACACAACTACCGAGGCTACGTTTGGCGCAATACTTAATCGCACAAAAGCGATTTCTTTTGATGTGCAAACCAACGATGCCTTTATGACCATTGACGGAAGCGTACCTAGCTCTACCAACGGTCATAAGCTATATGCTGGTCGTGCTTACACATTGAGCAGAGAAGCTGCTCTTTCCGCACGATTCATTGCTGATGCTGGTACTTCGGTAATCTTTGCATCCGAACTGACCAACTAAATGGTAACGGAACAGCTAACAGTCGTTGGCGGTTTACTCCAGGAGTCACTCGCCTCACCAATGCACGGATTCGATGCGCTGGGTTCGGATAGTATTGACTCATTGCCTACGCCGGATCCATTGCGTTACGGCTTGTTTTCTTTTGTTGCACAGGAAGATAACCCTACGGTATCATTCCGAACTGGAACACAAGCCAATACGATTTACTGGCCCGATGGCACTACATCGGGCGTTGGATCTCTTAATGCAAAAACTCTTACAGGTGTAACGGCTGGCGATGCCTTAACTGTTCAAATTGAAAAACCTTTAAAGTTCGGGTTTAGGGGCATTGAATCAACTGGTGGCTTGGGAGACTTGGAAGTTTTTTGGGAGGGACTTGTTGACTCAAACAATATTGAATTAAAGGACTACGGAATAACTCGCCCGATACTTAGCTCGATGGATAACGGGCTGACTAATTTAGATTTGCGCGGGAACAATATAAGCGGTGATTTCCCAGACGCAATGACTATAGCGACTAATCTGTACGTCCAAGAAAACAGTTTTACTGGCGGACTACCACAGTTTCAATCCAGTATGGTTCGTTACCAAGCACAGGGCAACGGATTTCGTGGAGAAATTCCAGACATTAGTGGTTCGACCTCAATTTCCTCATTTTTGGTTCAAGATCAAGATGACGGCGTTCCCGAAACTAGACCCAACATTCGCACAATGCTAACGGGTACTCTCCCCGACCTGTCAGGATGTACAAACTTAACCTTCTACCACGTTGGGGCTGGACCGGCATTTAAGGTGGGCAAGAAAAATGACTTCGAGGTTGCATCTGACTTTGATGTTGATGTCAAGATGTCAAAGTTCTTTGCAAGTAACTGTCAGATTTCTACCGAAGGTATAGATAAAATTTTAAACAAGTTCGCCGCTAAAGCGGGAACTTTTACCAACCCACAAACACTCGACTTGAGTGGAACAAATGGGTATCCTACATCAACTGGGCTTGCCGATCGCGACACGATCGTAGCCAACGGCTGGACAGTAAAACTTCCAGCTCTACCATAATGCAAGATCAAATAATGGGTCACTTCAAAATTTGGGGAACTGTTTTCCTCGCTGAACTAACAGCCTGGAATCTTGAGGACTTTAGTCTTTTGGCAAGTACCATTGCATACCTATGCGGTGCGCTTGGCTCGTTGGCTTTGGCGTATCACCATATTATCAAGAAGAAATAATGGTTGATCTCAATGACAGCACAAAGATTACAATCCCAATCCGCAATCTCATTGCGTTGATTTTTGCTGTCGCTGTATCTGTAACTGGATACGTCAACCTTGTGTCCAGAATTACAGCCCTAGAACACGCTCAGTTCGTCAAGGACATAGAAATCCAGATGAACACCGAGTTCCGCATCAAGTGGCCTCGTGGAGAGCTAGGAGCATTACCTGATGACGCAGAACAAAATTTACGCCTTACCTACGTGGAAGGCAACCTCACGGAACTGAACGCCCTTGTTCGCAAACTTCAAGTAAAGGAAGGTATAACAGAATGACCCCAGAATTATTAGCAATGCTTGGTGGAGGCGTATCAGGTTTCGTAATGAAACTGATTGCTTCCCAGGCGCAGAACCAGACCCGCTTATTCCAGCAAATGCTGGAAAAACAGGAGGTTGCCGATCTTTCTGCCGATAAAGCATCCGCTCGTGGGGGAGTATGGATGCGTAGGGTTATAACGTGCAGCGTCATAGTTGCCATTATATTCCTCCCTGCGGTCTTTGCATTCACCGACATAGGGGTCACCCTTCAAGAGAAATCAAACGGATTTCTAGGGCTATTCAAAGGCTCTAAACTGGTGCATACGCAGGGTTATCTTATACTCCCAGAGGTTCGCCAGACAGCACTCGCCATTGTGGGCTTCTACTTTGGTTCATCACAAGTAAAATAAAGGAATACTATGCCACAAGGAAAAGGTACATACGGAAGTAGAAGAGGTCGTCCACCAGCCAAAAAGAAAAGTTGTGGTTGCGGAAAAGGGAGAAAGAAATAATGCCCAAGGACGCTTGTTATAAAAAAGTAAAGGCTCGTTACAAAGTCTTCCCATCTGCCTATGCAAGTGGGGCAATAGCTAAGTGCCGCAAGGTAGGCGCGGCTAACTGGGGTAAACGAAAGAATGCAAAGTAATGTCAGTACGCAAAACACAAAAGGGTGCGGACCTAAAAAGATGGTTCGCGGAAAAGTGGGTCGATGTCCGATCAGGCAAACCCTGCGGACGACAACAGGGAGAAAAGCGAGGTACGCCCTATTGCAGACCATCGAAGCGTGTCAGCGAGAGAACCCCGGTTACTGCAAGCGAAATGACTTCTTCTCAAAAGAAGAAGAAGATAGCTGAAAAAAAGAAACTCGGTCAGCCAGAGGGAAAGCCGAGAAGGGTAAAGGCAGTTAAAAAATAGACTTACGTGGTATAATATACCGAAACTTTTAAACAAAAAATAAACTTACGCGGTATAAGATACCGAAACTTTTAAACAAACAATAAACCACTATGCCAAAACTTAACGCATTCGAGATCATCCGATCAATAAAAAAGGGTCTTACTCCACCAAAGAAAAAGAAGACTCCTTATATGGAAAATAAACGGCAGAAAGCAGCTCGTGAAGAAGCCAACAAAGCTATTCAACGCAAGAGGGAGCAAGTGTTTACTCGCCAAGGACTTACTGGAGCTGGAGTTATTGGAGCCGGGACTATCCTAAAGCCAAGTAAAAAAGAAGCTGCTGCCGAAACTCCCGCACCCACAGTTCGCGCTGACGTTACAGAAACATCCGCCCCCAAGGTGGAGTTCAAACCTTGGCGTGAGCGCACCCATCTGATAGGAACCGAGACATACGATAAGAAAAAAAAGTCCTCTGCCAGTAAAGGCATAACATACAAGGACGTCCGTAGAGGACGCGCTACAGCAATGCAGGAAATGAAGTCCCGCCGTCAACGCGCACGTATGGAAAAACAAGAGGATCGCATTCAAGCCGAAATGTCAAAGCCATCAGTTGCTCCTGCTCGCAAGAAAACACTAGGGATAATGGACTCCATTAAACCAATAACTATGTCCGACATCAAGAGCTTTGGCAAAGGCAAAACCTTTGCTGAGAAAAAAGCAGACAGCCCTTCGCCACGAGAAGAAATAAGTGCGCCTGGTGGACGCACTGGAATAGGTAAGTTCAAAAGTAGCACCGAAGCACGTGCTAAAAAAGTTGAATCAAAGTCAGCACCAAAGACTGCTCCTACAAAAAAGCCAATGCGAGCTGACTACGCAAGCACTACCGAATATATGGCTGCGTATCGCGCTTATGAACAAGCACGGCGTAAAAGAAACTAATGGCTGATAAATCCAAGATGAAGTGCAACGTGCCACGCCGTGAAGTTCAGGGCGGGAAGAAGTTCGTTGTGAAAGCTTGTCAAGGTGGCAAGGAAAAGATTGTCAGATTCGGTGACGCCAATATGACTATCAAGAAGAATCGACCAGCCCGCAAGAAAAGCTACTGCGCTCGTAGCGGTGGCATCAAAGGTAAATCAAACAAACTATCTGCTAACTACTGGAGCCGTAAGGCTTGGGACTGCTAATGGGTGAATACAGAACATACGGAGGACTAGACGACCGAATCACACAGGATGGTGATGTCGGTTTTGTTGGATTCAACAATCGGCTACGCCCGGATCAGATCCCCCAAGGGGTTCTGGCTGACTCTCAGAATATGAGACTGGGAAGAAACGGTGAGGCCCAAGTCCGTAAAGGCATTCGTGTAATCGAAGCACCCTTTGCTGTATCAACGGATGGAGTTCTAGTTCTGCCCACATCAGCAGAGATTGGAGATGGAATAACTGCGTTACTGCCCACGATTATTACTGCCGCATCCCTAGATGCTGGCACAAATACGGTAACTCTAACGCTGGGAACACCCGCAGGGCATTCATTTGCAGAGGGTGATCAAGTGTTCGTTGAGGGAATTGGATTTGATAATACGGATCCAAACGGAACACACACGCTTGCCGCCGGGACTACATCAACAAGTTTAGTTTATATCTTATCATCAAGCGTTGCATCAACATACACAACCGATGCTACCTCTTTAGTAGGATTTGAAATGGTTCTGGATACAGCCTTGGTTACCGAGGTGTACGCAAGTTGTGCATTCAGCGATCCCTCACAGAACGCAAGTCAGTATATTTTAATAGCATCTAACACAAAGGTAGTTGCAAAGAACCTGGCTGATGGATCAACAACGGATCTAACTTACCCTACTGGGGTTTCCGTAGGTTCTGATTCGTCAATGCTTCAAGCATTTAATAAAGTATTTATTTTTCGCAAAGGACAGACTGCATTAGTGTGGGATGGGGATTTTTCTAACAATTTTGAATACGTTGAAAGTGGCGAAAAAACCCAACCCAAACAACTTACAAGTGCCAATGTTAACGTGACTGATGGTAAGGCAGTAGCTACATTTTCCTCTTTGTCGGATATGAATGGGGTAGCGGTAGGAGACTCCTTGATAATTGAATCAACAGGTACACCCAGTACATTTACCGTGGGAACTGAAGTTATAGTTGCCGAAAGAGACGACATTAATTTTACGCTTTCATTCTTCATCCAGCAGGAGGACACGGGGGGAAATGTTTCCGGCGTAATTTTTCAACAGCACATCTCACAGGGTCTTGGCTTTATAAATATGCCAGCACCTGAGTTCGCCGTATATCACCAGCGTAGACTGGTAATGCCATTTCAGTTTGATCCTGCAATTGCTGATTTTGCTTATACCTCCCGGAATACACTAGATGAAATTATTGCTTCCGATATTTTAGATGCGGAAACATACGATCAGATATATGCAAAGTATCGTTTCAATGCGGGACTAGCCGACTTCACGGTCGGCTTGCACTCATTTGCCGAGGACAACCTTTTGGTCTTCAACAGAAACAGCATACACCTAGTTCAGAACACAACCGATCTAGCGGCAGCAAGCACTAAACTTTTAACCGATGAAGTGGGTTGCGTAGCCAGGGACAGTATTGTTCAGGTCGGAAACAAGATTATTTTCTTGTCCGATAATGGCGTGTATGGAACTGATTTCTTGGACGAATACAATCTCCGTGGAACGGAGACACCACTTAGTGAGCCAATTAATCCAGTAATTGATCGGATCAATCGCTCTACTTGGAGCAAGTCCGTAGCGGTGTACTTTGATAACAGATATTACATCGCCGTTCCCCTTGACGGGTCACTGCGTAATAACGCTTTACTTGTTTATAACTTCTTAAACGGGCAGTGGGAATCAGTAGATACTGTTTCTGATAACAACTGGGACATCGAGGCACTAATCGTTGCGGGTACTGGCGATCAACGTGGACTATATGCAATCAATAGTCTAGGTGGTATTCACCGACTTGACAACCGACTGGATGGTAATGATTTAATCAATGTAGAAATTGGTGGGGCTGACACAGTGGTGAACATTGATGCGTCACTAACAACAAGGCAATACACGCTTGGGACTTTGGAGCGGAAGAAGTGGAGTGGTTTTGAACTTCACCTGCAAAGCAGTGCTGAAAATACAAGCGATTGTGACATTTCCGCCGAAACAGAAAACCCCGATGCAACACTTGATCTAGGTTCCTTTAGTGACTTTAATCTGACTGATGCCCCAGCGGTTATTATGTCTGGATTTTCTGATTCCTCACTTAATGGCACATATATATTTGATTCCGTAATTAATGGCTTTGATGTTTACAGGCTAAACGGACCTGGTTCTGGGTCTTTGCCAGCAGTATCATTTAATGGTTCAATCATATATGTGTTCAAGAACTCCACCACTATACCGTTGTATCAGTCATTTTCAAATACGCTTACGTCTAACGACTTCCGAACACTTTTATTCCAAGCCCCTGTTGCTGGCTCATCTGCTAGTTCTACGGTAAGATTACCCACTGCACTACCAGCGGATGAAGATGTTTCTATACGCGGAAGAATCGGAAACGCTCGTGGACACGGCATTCAATTTACAATAAACAATACAAGTGGGAGACCTCGCATACGGGCAATAAGAACCCAGGGTGCGATTTCCTTCCGATCAACCCAAGAGGCAATTTAATATGGCAGTAATAATAGCAGGAAAAACATTCGCCAACGGCGAACAGCTAACAGCGGCGAAGATCAATAATATCACTGAGCTATCTACGTTTGATCCAACTAACTCGGTGGACAATGCGTCAACCGATGTTGTCGGTGGGGCAATTGTTGTTCGTGATTCTGGAATCACCACTATCAAGATAAATGATCTTGCGGTTTCAACCGCAAAGATAGCCCTACTTGCGGTCAACGAAGCACAGATTGGTAGCAATGCGATCACGGCTGGAAAGATCGCAGCGGATGCGGTTACAACTGCAAAGATTCTGGACGCCAACGTAACTTTTGCGAAGCTCACGGATGTCATTGATGATGACACGATGGCTACCGCAACCGATACAAATATCGCCACATCCGAAAGCATCAAGGCTTATGTTGATGGCAAGTTTTCTTCCGGGGCATCTGGAAGCTTCACGACCACTGATGGCAAAACTATTACCGTTGTTGACGGATTAATTACTGCCATAGTTTAATGACACTCAACCCGCTACTTCAATCAGTTCAGATTGCGTTACAGAATGGAACGCAACCTAACGCTGTATCTATGATGGATGAAGTGGTAAAGTTCTGCGTGGATCACGAGAACGGAAAAGTATTTTACGAATGGGACGAGGAAATAATTCGACTAATGGTTGCTTACCATTGGGCAAAGAACACGCTAATTGTTAAGCAAAATGATGAAGGCGGGATAAGGGGTGTCTTTATGTGGTATAATTGTAATGAAGATGACGGATGGTCGTTCATAAATAATTGGGAGCCGGATCGAGAAGATGGAGATAGCATCTTCCTGGCTTTTGTGTTTGCGGAAGATACTCCTTCATTCAAAGATCTTGCATTAGAATTTTTATCGAAATGCCCATCGGCATTAGAGAAGAAAAAACTGGGGATCCGCTATCGTAGTGGATTTCCTCAACGAGTAGAATACGATAATAGACTTTTTAAAAAAATACTTAACAACTAAAATATTATGGGTGGAAAAGGCGGAACAACTATCAATGCTCCAGAAGCGGTAGATCCAGCACAAGCGGGTGGAGAATATCTTTTTGGACAAGACTTTACACAATACCAAGGCATAACCGATCCTGTTTTGCAGGAGCGACTGCTTGGTGCGGAGCGAACCTACCGACCACAATACGCAGCCCTTGAACTTGCTGAGATAGGCACGTTTGCTCAAGGCTTAGAGGCTGGCCCAAATCAAGAGAGGCTTCGCCTACAGGCTCAATTGGCTGGCTTAGAAGCAGCCCGCGATCTGCCCTCTGGTATTTCGGCGAAAGACAGAAACGCTAGGCTTAGACAAATAGCCGAAGATAACATCGCTCGAAATAATCTTTATAGTCAAAGTTATTCCGGACGCGAGTCTGCTCAGAAAAGGCGACAACAAGCAGCAGCAAAAGAAGCATACATAGAAAATTATGTAGCCCAACAAACCGCACTCTCTGAGCTGGGAGATGGAGCAGGGGAAGAACGTGCAAGGCAAATCGCCCAACTGCAAACTCAAATTGAGGCAATGCCAGAAATGACAGAGGGACAAGCTGGTCTCTTTGATCTATTGGAGGATTCATCCCGCCGGGCTGGTGCGCTTCAGCGTGAATCACTAGCGGCTCAACGAGCCGATGACGTAGCTGCACTACAGCAGTTCGCCCCTCAAGTAGTCGAGGCTTATCGCGGTGCTGATCCTTACAGCACACGACTTGCCGAACTGTCCCAAGCCCAAGCGGAGCGAGCTTTCCAAAGAGCAGCTGGACCTATCAGCGATGAAGAACGCCGTCAGGTTGAGCAATCAGTTCTGCAACGTGCAGGAATGGGAGCGCAAACTCAAGCAGATCGCACGGCAGTTGAAATGGCTCTAGGTCGTAGAGGACTCCGCCAGCAACAAGAACAGTATGCGGCTGGACTCGGACAGGGAGCCTTTGCACAACAACGCGCACTTGCGGGTGATCTCGGAACAACCATTTTGGGTCGCCCTTCCAGCTCTATCAATTTAGGTAGTCAAGTTCTAGGACAAGCACAACAAGGTGCAGCCGGTCAACTTGGACCATCACTGTTTGACCTTAACGCTGGTATTAATCTGGCCCAGGCACAACGACAGGACGAGATTGGCTTAATGGGAGCGCAAGCACAAGCCAACGCCGCGAGAAGTTCTGGTGCAATGAGCGCACTAGGATCTCTAGGCGGAGGACTACTCGGATTATGCTGGGTAGCCCGTGAGGTATATGGTGAAGAAAACCCCAAGTGGCAACAGTTCCGAGCTTGGATGGTATCCGATTCACCGAGATGGTTCTTCCATCTATACCATCGCTTCGGAGAAAGATTCGCTAAATTTATCTCAAACAAACCTAGACTGAAAAATATCATCCGCAAATGGATGGACAACCGGATTAAATAATATGGCAATGATGACAGGACAACAAATTGATCCACGATTGGCGATAGCTGATTATAGTGGTTTCGCTAGGGCTGGGGAAATTGAGGGAGCTGGTATGGCTCAAGCTGGTCAATCAATTGCAAAAGGGATTGATGTATACAAGGATCTCAAGAAGCAAGAATCCCTTGATAAGGCTAAGGTCAAAAGAGCGCAATCCTTTGGTGACTCAATGATTCAAATGCTGGGCGAGGACAATCCGCTTTCAAATGTTATTGCCGATCAATTGGCGATGAACTTTCTTGGCGATCTTCCACTCAGTCAACAAGCGGCTGCCGCCGATGGTCTATCCCAGGAGATAACAAATATGTTTCTCTTGTCCCAGAAAACTGGACCGACAAGAGTCGAAAACCTCCCCGGTGGATCGCAAGTCATTTACCCGCAGGGCGGTGACCCAACGGTCATTAAACCATACCAAACTATCACAGGTGGTGGCGGAAGTTTATATCCTAACGTAAGCTACGGAATGAGTACAACCCCGGTTGATCCACGAATCGCAGAGCAAGCGCAGCTACAGGCTTTAGACAATCAGTAAAAAACAGTATGGCGTTAACTCCAGAACAACGAGATAGGCTTGACTATCTTAATTCCGTCCTTGGACCCTCTGACCTAGAGCAAGGTCAAGAGGTTGGTGTTGCAACCGCTAGTGAACTGGCTGGCGAGGATCCATCCTTTACTGATCTTGCCGCCGCAACTGCCGCGCAAATCGCCATCAGCGAAGGTGGACGTCTTGGTGGAGCCGCAGTCGGAAGTGCAGTTCCCGTTGTGGGAACCGCTGTTGGATGGGTCGTTGGTGGATTGGGTGCTGGAGCCGCTGGATCAATCACACAACAACGGATGCTCGGACAAGAGATTGACTACGGTCAAGTAGTTGCGGATGCCTTGTTGAACATTGTTCCTGTCCCCGCAGCCTTCCGGGTTCTAAAAAACAAAACAGCAAATGAAGCTGTCTTTCAAGGTCTAGTCGGAACGGGTATGGCAACTGGAGCAGAGGTGGTTGCAAAATCTATAAGTGAGGATCGTCTTCCCACAAGGGAGGAGATGGAGAGCGCAGGAATCCGGGGTGCAGCCCTCGGTGCTGGTCTTGGTGCTGTGGGTTCAAAGCTGAATGATGCCTACATAAAATATTCCGGCGTTAGCCGTAATGATTTCAACAGAGCCTTGGCTATGGGTGATCCCGATGCCAAGATTCTGGTCGATGGCGTAACAAAAACAGGTCTACAACACCAGCAAGATGTCCAGAAGAACTATAGCGGAATGCGCCTTGCAATCAAGGAAGCCACTATGGACGGTCGAGCTAGGTTGCAGGAAATGCAAAAGACTTCTGGTGGTGGTCAAATAAAAAGTAAGCGCGGAATATTTGAAGTGCTTGATGACGATGTTGACTACAACCTAAACAGCCGTTTGTCCGAGGCGCAGATTGCTTTTAAAAATGCAGAGATTGAAGACATCATAGATCTCGACAACAAGTTCCTGGTAAAACAGGCAGAAGAGTTAGGCGTTGATCCAGTTGATCTATCTCAACAAATCAATAAATATTTATATGCGAAACACGCACTGGCTTTCAATAAAGCACGGGACGCAAATTTCAAGGCTGCTGGCGGAGAGGGTGGAGCATCTGGTATAACGGATGCGGACGCTAGTGCCATCATCAAGAGCTTTGAAAGCTCTGGTTTATCCAAGTCACTCAAGCCAGTTATTGACAGCCGTTCGGACTTATCAAAGCAAATCCTTAACACACTTGAGGACGGCGGAATAGTTAGCAAGGACTACGCTAATAAACTACGTAAGCAATACCCCGATTATGTTCCCCTGAATCGCCAGATGGACGAGGACGGATCATTCAAGCCGGGTATGTATAGCGCGTTTGGTTCGGATCGTAGCGTAAATGAAATCGGATCCAACATCGTTGGTAGTCTTTCCACCGCCATCCGTATGGCGGAGATCAACAAAGCTAATCAATCCTTCTTAAGGCTGGTAAGAAAAAAGAACAATCAGAAAGCCGCTAAAGATGTAGTAACTGTATATACTCCCAAGAAGGGCGAGTCCTTACCAGAAAACGTCAAGTCGGAATCGGTTGTTAATGTATTCGATGACGGAATAAAAACATCAATGTCGTTTCAGGATCCTAAAGTTGCAGCCGCAATGAAGGGTCAAAACAAAATTGTTCTGTCCCCGGTTATGAAGGCAATGCTCTGGTATAATAGAACTGTTGGTTCTATGTATACTCGATGGAATCCTGACTTTGTTATTCCCAATCTTTTCCGTGACCGTTCTGAGGCAATAGTTAATGCCTCGGCTAAAATGGATTTGGGCAATGCCCTGAAGGTAGCCAATCCCGTGGGTGACATTCGCACTATACGCAGGAATGTTTTCAATAAGAGCGGAAAGGTATCTACTGATCCGGAGCTTGCAAAACAGGATGCCCTATACAAGCAGTTTCTGGAGGACGGCGGTAGCACCGGTAATCTTGGTACGTCAACAATTAGGACTGCTGAGGACGCTCTTGAAAGACTTCAAAAGAATTTAGATAACCCCACATCATCCAAGGGCAAGGACTTCTTGAAATGGCTCGACAATGTGAATAATGTAGTCGAGGACTCCACGAGGTTCAACGTGTATCGTAATGGCTTGGATAGTGGAATGACTCGGAAACAGGCGGCTCTTGCTGCCCGTGATAGTTCTTTTGATCCACTACTAAAGGGATCAAAGGGCGATGCCCTACGAGCTACTTACCTTTTTGCTAACCCAGCAATCCAGGGTGGTCGAAACTTCCTCCGCAGTATGTCCAACCCGAAGGTCGCAGGTGCAGTTCTAGGAACGATGATGACAACTACATTGGCTCTGGATCTATACAACCAAAGCATCGACCCGGAATGGAAAGAAAAGCTGGCAGCGAAAGATGGAAGCACTTGGAAAACGGATAAGTCATTGACGGTTGTGTATGGCAAGAACGAGGATGGTAGCCTGAAAACTCTTAGCATACCAATCGGTTACTCAATGGCTCCGTTTAAGATGACCGCTGATTATCTGCAACAAAAAACTATCCAACAGGGGTTGATGGGCAAGGCTCCGTCCAGCCCCGAAACCGAAAAGAATGTTCCAGAAAAAGTAGTAGAGCTAACTGGTAAATTCATTAATTCGTATAACCCAATGGGCGGTTCTTTATGGCCCACGCCATTAAGACCCTGGACTGAACTGACTCAGAATAAGGATGGTCTCGGAAAGGACATTCGACCACCTTGGCTTGAGACAAAGAATATCAGCGAAACTGAAAAGACATATCCTTGGACTATGGAAACTCGCGGTGGCGAGATGGCTATCTCATTTGCGGAACAACTTCAAAATATGGGTTACGAAGTGTCGCCAGAAAACCTCAAGTATTTATACCAAACTTGGGTTGGCGGTCCCGGAAACACCGTGGCTCGCCTGTTTGACATTACGTCCAAGGTTGTGAACGGAGAGGCGAATAGAATCACAAAGCAGGACATACCAGTATTCCGCCGTTTCTTTGGCGAGAGTTCAAAGGAAACCTTTGAGGCACGTAACTACTCTGCTGAAACACTTGATACGCTGGACAAGCTTTACGGCACGGCGAATCAAAAGGCAAATCGGTTGGCATACAATGCCTTCAAGAATATCAAAGCCAAGGATAGCCAAGCTGAGAAACAGCTTGTGCTTCGGAACGTAGTCAGCGAGAACCCGATACTCGCTCAACGAATCCTCAAATCACTTGATACTCGATTCAAGAATGATCGACTCGGAATGACTTCTTCTGACAAGAGCCTCAAGAGATTACCTCCTGCCGCCCGTGCGGAGTTCATATACAACCGGATGCAGACTATGCCTCCAGAAAATGTTAATGAATACTTGATGGAATTGCAGAACAGAAAAGTCCTGACCAAGAGCGTGGCTCAACTAATCAGGGAAATGCAGTCACTCAAGTCCCTTAATCAATAAGGTTGATCTGCTTGCTGTCCTTCTCGTAGAGGTATCCTACGTCCTTCAACTTCCAGCCCCTAGCACCAAAGTCAGTGGTGCAGGGCATACGCTTCTGCGTCCAACCGAAATCATATTTATTCTGGATCAATCGGTTGATGTTCCAGATGGAGGCAACACCTTTGTATTCAGATAGATACAATATCTGTTGCCCGGTTTCATCTGCTATTTCCTTGTTGGCAACAACCTTATGCTGCTCGATCAGCCAAGGGTTATATCTTTTTCTCCGTGACTTTACCTCGATCAGATACAGATCATTTGAAAAATCATAAGTGCTGTATTGATCACTAGCCTCCTGGACTCCCCTCATTACGTTGGGGAATCTACTTTCTAGTCTCTCTATAATTTTGGAGGCTTTCATAAAGTTAGGTGTAAGGTTGGCGGTTGAAAGGGTATGAACGATAAACCCACGCACATCTTAATAGTGCGACTACCAAACCTTACTTCAATAAAATCTTCCTGTAAAGTGTCGGAACTTAAAAATTCCTTTTACGTCACGCTCACCTTCACGGTTCTTCGCTACGTTATACATCATCTCAACGTATGGTCCGTGGCTGTCAACCTTTTTTGATTCCTCAATGTCACCCTCTTTGGGCCACATAAGTAGCACGATGTCGGCATCATTCTCGATGTCGCCGGAGTCCTTGAGGTCGTAGAGCATAAGCCCACCAGGGCGTTTGGCTCCCTCTCTCCCGACTTGGCAAAGCAGAATGATAGGTATGTTAAGCTCTAGGGCTAGTTGTTTTATACGGTGTGAAACGTCAGCGATAGCATCGTTCTTGCTTCCACGCTGAGAAAAAGGGATTAGCTGTAGATAATCAATCATCAATAGCTTAATGTTGTCGGATCGGACAAGAGAACGAGCTTGTGATGCAAGATCCTGTATGCTCTTCACGTTATGTATGCTCTTGATATTCAAGTCCTTAATCTTATCCAACGCCACGTTGACGTCATCAATGTCATCCTGCGTGGCTACGCCGTCCCGGATCCGCCGGATCCATACACCTGATAGGCACGTGACAAGACGCTGTGTGACCTGTTTCTGGGGCATTTCAAGCGAAACGATAGCAGGGGCTACCCCGCCCTCCGTTGCGGCTCTCAGCGCAATATTTAGGGCAAGCTGGGACTTGCCACAAGAAGTGGGTGCTGCGAGAACCATCACTTCGCCCGGAGCCAATCCTCCGTTACCGAGCTTGTCATCCAAATGGTTGATGTGTGTCTTGACAACATCGGACACATATTCGCGAGCCATCATCTGTCGGTATTCCTCTCGGAGTGTGTCAACGGAAGTGCCGAGATCCTTGGCGGACTGATCATCCTCCGCAAGTTCGATCATCTGCGACTCCACCCCCGAACGAATAACGTCTGGTTCAATCGTTTCAGACAGGGCTTGCTCTGCGGCAATGCGACAATTCCTAGCTATGGTCCGTAGCTCGGACTTCTGTTTAACGATTTTAGCAAAGTAGTTAGATGACGAGGATGTTTCCACCCGATTCATCACCGACATAATGCCACTCAGTTCACCAACGGCATCGAGGCATCCAAGTTTCTTGGTCTGCTCATACAGCGAGATCTCGGACAGTTCATCGCCACGCTCGGCAATCTTTGAAATAGATATAAATAAGAGGCGGTTGCGCTCCACATAGAAGTCATCCGGATCAATGATCCTGGAGATCCTATCGTAAACCTCTGATGTTCCATCAAGACAGCAACAGGCAATCACGCCTTCCTCTGCCTCAAGGTTGTGGGGTAAGTGTAGATTTTCTTCGTTCATATAATCGTTCTTTCATTGTTTCAAGGCACTGTCCTAAGAACTTGAATCGTTCTCCAGAAAAGCGTTTATCGTAGTTTTCGTCTTTAACATCTTGGTAGGAACTAAGGGCTACGTTAATTCCATCAATAAGGGTTTCAATATCTTGTGTCGTCATAGTTTTTCAATATACCATAGTTAGCAATAGGGAGAGGACGCCAGACAAGTTGTTCTATTAAACAATAGATCCCAACAAGCCCAACGCCCTCCGGGGACGAACCCCTAGTAACTCCTATGCTGATTCTTTATTGCGTTCGATCATACCTAGGGCGATCAGGCTATACCCAATCAAGTCCCTATATATATCACAAACAGTGTCACCTTTATCTTCAACGGAAAGTTTTCCGTCTTTGCTAAAGGCTTTCAGACGCTGGAACTTGTCCTGCATCCGAAGTGATAAACCGACTAGGGGGTCAATGCCGAACTCCAAAGAACCGTCAAAGTTCTCAAATGGGTTGCTGCAAGTTTTCCCTCCGGTGTAATCCGAATTTTTATTGGCTGTAAAGTTAAGGATGTCCTCGACTTCATCACGGCGGAATTGCTCCCACCAAGCCTTGTCATACTTTACGTTTACGTCAGCCATTTTAGAACGGAAGTTTTTCGTCTGACTGAGTTGGTGCTGGTGTAGAACCAGAAACATCTTCACGTGGCTTATCGACAACGATGGACAAGTATTTGTCCCCCGCCTTCGACATCTGAGACCAGGCGGACAAGTAGAAATCTTCTCCGTTTACGTTGATCTTGCCTTTGAGATCCGGGTGTTTCTCAGTTTTCTTTTCAGAAGGCCATAAGCCTCCACGATTTGTATCATCATATTTTTTTTCTGACATATTATTTATTTTGGTTTAGGGTTAAATCAAGCTATCAAGTGAAGCCTTCTGAGCATCGTGTTGTTGCTGGGCCTTATCCATTGCGGCTTCGCTGGGTTTAGGAGCGCGCTTGCCGTGGTTGTTGGTGGCATCGGGATCCTTGGTATCATCAATGCAGAAGAGACCGTTGAGGGCATACTTGCGAGCATAGGAACTGGCGGAGCCAGTAATCTGCGCGTCATCCATTCCCTTCTTGGTTTCGGCTTCACGAGCGTAAGCACTCACGCTGAGTTGTGCCCCAACAGGATCAATGACCGCTGCGGATGCTTTGACATAAACGCGACCGCCGACTTCTTGCATTTCATCAGTAACGATTAGTGCAAGTTGTTGCTTGTGCAACAACGGCTTCACGGCTTCAAGGATGTCCTCGGCGGATCGGTATCTGTAATTACCGAACTTATTCGTTTGTCCCTTGGGAGCCTTGAGTGATCCCTGGACGTTACGTAGTCTATCGACTAGTGTAGTGTTATCATTATCCATTTTTAATTACCTTTCTGTATAGTTTAGTTCTTTCTTGTGAGTTGCTGCACTCGGATATTTCCTCCTGCTCGCCACCCTTCGCCCTTAATTCAAACAGCTGTTCATCTTTTG